>Ga0187843_10000215_pt1 | contig 45943 bp, 43 predicted proteins | sample SpaLakP09_SKY_43_FD_134516 | JGI IMG/M metagenome (GOLD analysis project Ga0187843, IMG submission 134516) | Oligotrophic lake water microbial communities from Sparkling Lake, Wisconsin, USA - SP09_SKY_43 | ecosystem: Environmental > Aquatic > Freshwater > Lake | place: USA: Sparkling Lake... | reverse complement strand
GGCTTAGCGTTTCAGGTGCTGGTCGAGCCAGGCTTTGACGTTGTGGTGCCACTGGACCGAATTGGCCGGCTTGAGCACCCAGTGATTTTCATCCGGGAACATCAGGAACTTGCTCTCGACGCCCTGGCGCTGCAGCGCGCTGAAGGTGCCCAGCGCCTGCGTGGTCGGCACACGGTAGTCCAGGTCGCCCTGGATGACCAGCATCGGGGTTTTCCATTTCTTCACGTGGTGTACCGGATTGAACTTTTCATATTCGGTTGGCTTGTCGTAATAGGTACCGAAGTTTTCCCATTCCGTGAACCACAGTTCTTCGGTCGCGTACGCCATGCCGCGCGTGTCGAAAATACCGTCGTGGTTGACCAGGCATTTGAAACCGTCAGACCAGTTACCGGCGATCCAGTTCATCATGAAGCCGCCATAGGATGCGCCCAGGGCGCAGCTCTTTTCGCGGTCCAGCCATGGGAACTTGGCTACTGCCGCGTCCATGCCTTTTTTCAGGTCTTCCAAAGGCTTGCCGCCCCAGTCGCCGCTGATCGAATCGGTAAAGGCCTGGCCGTAGCCGGTCGAACCGTGGAAGTCGATGAAGACCGACGCATAGCCCGCGCCGGCGTAGGTCTGCGGATTCCAGCGATAGCTCCAGGAGTTGCCGAAGCTGCCTTGCGGGCCGCCGTGGACGATGAAGGCGATCGGGTATTTCTGGCCCGGCACCGCGTTCCACGGCTTCATGACGTGGCCGTAGACGGTGGCGCCGTTCGCGCCGGTGAAGGTGAACTGTTCGTACTCGCCCATCTTGACGTCGGCCAGCTGCGCCTCGTTGTTGCGGGTGAGCTGGACCGGCGCCGCGCTGTCGCCCAGCTTCATCTTGAACAACTGCGCGCCGGACGCCAGGTTCGCTTGCGCCATGACGAGCGTGCTGCCCTTGACGTCAAAGCCGCTGACATAGCCCTTGCCGCTGACCGGGGTGACCTTGCCGCTGGCGGCGTCGATCGAGAACAGGCGGTGCTGGCCCAGGTCGTAGGCGGCGGCCACGATGGCCTTGCCGTCCGCGCTCCACTGGTAGTCGGAGACCGAGCGGTCCCAGCTGTCGGCCAGGGTGCGCTTGGCGCCGGTGGCCACGTCCATCAGCACGATGCCGAAGCGGTCGGCTTCGAAGCCGGGACGTTTCATGGCCAGGTAAGCCATCGTCTTGCCGTCAGGCGAAAAGAGCGGCTTGGTATCCCAGGCCGGATTGGCGGCCGTCAGGTTGCGCGGAGCGGCGCCGCCGGCCGATGGCACCTGGTACAGGTCGAAGTTGGTCGACCAGGCTTCGGTCTTGCCGGCCACGCGGATCGAAAACACGATGCTCTTGCCGTCCGGGCTGAAACGGTACTCGTCCGGGCCGCCGAAGGGCTTGGAAGGCACATCGCCATCGAGCGGGCCGGACAGGCTGACCGGCGCGGCGCTGACGCGGCCGCTGCTATCGATCGGGGCCGAATACAGCACATTGTTGCGGCCGTCGGCCCAGCTATCCCAGTGGCGCACGAACAGGCGGTCGTAAACCTTGCCGGTGGCCTTGTCCTTGGCCATCGCGTCGGCGCGCGTTTTGCTGCATGCCAGGTCGGCGCAATCGCGGAACACGGCCAGGCTCAGGGCCAGGCGGTCGCCTGCGGGCGAGACGCGGAAATTTTCCACATCGAGGGGCAGGTCGGTGACCTTGGCCGCTTCGCCGCCGGCCATGGGCAGGCGCCATACCTGGGTCGAACCGGATCGTGGCGACAGGAAATAGATGGCGTCGCCCGACGGCGACCATTCGGGATCGGAGCTGCTGGCGTCGCTGTGCGTCAGGCGCACCGGCGTCGGCCTGGCAGCTTTCAGGTCGATCATCCACAGCTGGGTGTTGCCGCGGTTCTTATCCATATTGGTGCTGCGCACGGTGTATACCACGCGCGAGGCATCGGGCGAGAGCACCGGCGTACTGACGCGCTCCATGCGGACCATATCTTCAACAGTAAAACCACGTGGCGCGGCAAATGCGCCGTTGGCAGCAAGGGTCGCTGCGGCCAACACTAACAGGCGTGACGTCATTAAATCATCCCCATAATTGAAAAAAAGTGCCGGTAGGCACTGCTAACTACATCATACCAAGTGTCGGCACCACGGACGAAAAAAATGCCGCTAGTAACTAGCGGCATTCTTTGGGGAGGGGTTTCTGTTGCTTAATCAGCAGCGTAAATATCGTTGTCCTTGGTTTCCTTGACGAACAAGCCGCCGATGACGACGGTCACCAGGGCGATCACGATCGGATACCACAGGCCGTAGTAAATGTCGCCCTTGAAGGCCACCAGCGCGAAGGAGGTCGTCGGCAGCAGGCCACCAAACCAGCCGTTACCGATGTGGTAAGGCAGCGACATCGAGGTGTAGCGGATTTTGGTCGGGAACATTTCCACCAGCATCGCGGCGATCGGGCCGTAGACCATGGTCACGTACAGCACCAGGATAAACAGCAGCAAGACCACCATCGGCTTGTTGATCTGGTCCGGATCGGCTTTGGGCGGATAGCCGGCAGCTTTGATCGCGGCGCCGATTTCGGCTTTCAGTGCCTTTTCCTTGGCTTTGCTGTCGGCATCGAAGTTCAGGCCGTCCGGGGTCATGGTGGCGGTGAAGGAAGTGAATTCCTTGTCGCCGATCTTGACCTTGGCCATCGAGCCGGCCGGCGCATCGACCTTGGTGTAGCTGACCGAGGACTGGGTCAGGAAACCGGCAGCGATATCGCAGGAATCGGCAAACTTCTTGGTGCCGGTCAGGTTGAACTGGAAGTGGCAGGTTGCAGGATCGGCGATGACGGTCACTGGCGAATTCTTCAGTGCCGATTCCAGCGCCGGATTGGCGTAGTGGGTCAGGGCGCCGAAGATCGGGAAGTAGGTCGCGGCGGCGATCAGGCAGCCACCCAGGATGATCCATTTGCGGCCGATCTTGTCGGACAGCGAACCGAAGACGATGAAGAACGGCGTGGCCAGCAGCAGCGAGATGGCGATCAGGATGTTGGCCGTGGCGCCGTCCACTTTCAGGGTCTGGGTCAGGAAGAACAGGGCGTAGAACTGGCCCGTGTACCAGACCACTGCCTGGCCCATGGTCAGGCCGATCAGGGCCAGGATGACGATCTTGGCGTTCTTCGGCTTGAGGAAGGCTTCGGTCAGCGGTGCTTTCGAGGTCTTGCCTTCGGCTTTCATCTTGGCGAATGCCGGCGACTCATTCATCGACAGGCGGATCCACACAGAAACACCGAGCAGCAGGACCGATACCAGGAACGGCACGCGCCAGCCCCAGGCTTCAAATTCGGCTTCGCCAATCGCGGTCCGTACGCCCAGGATGACCATCAGCGACAGGAACAGGCCCATGGTTGCCGTGGTCTGGATCCAGGCGGTGAAGAAGCCGCGCTTGCCTTCCGGAGCGTGTTCGGCCACGTAGGTTGCCGCGCCGCCGTACTCGCCGCCCAGTGCCAGGCCTTGCAGGATGCGCAGGGAGACCAGGATGATCGGGGCGGCAATGCCGATGGTCGCGTAACTCGGTAGCAAGCCCACAAGGAAGGTGGATGCACCCATGATCAGGATGGTGATCAGGAAGGTGTATTTGCGGCCGATCATGTCGCCCAGGCGGCCGAACACCAGCGCGCCGAAGGGGCGGACGATGAAGCCGGCTGCGAAGGCGAGCAGGGCGAAAATGAAGGTGGTGGTCGGGTCGCCGATAAAGAATTGTTTGGCGATAATCGGTGCCAGTGCGCCGTACAGGTAGAAATCGTACCATTCGAAAACGGTGCCGAGGGAAGAAGCAAAAATGACCTTCTGCTCTTCCTTGGTAATGCCTTTGGACGCCGGTACTACTTTGCGCCCGTCAACAGTGCCGGATGTAATTGCCATGTCTGTCTCCGTTATTAAATTTGTGGCTCATCGGATAGCCGATATGTCTTCAGCTGTCACGGAGTGTGGGCCGTTAAACTTACGTCATCCTTGCTTCAAACTTACGCCAAACTTACTCTGGAATCGGCTGGCGCCTGGTCGCGTTCCACCAGTCCATAGTCCCTGATCACGCCGGCGATGCGCAGCCGGTAATCGGCAAAGATGCCGGCACGGCCCTGTGCCTGGGCGACGCGGTGTTCTTCGGTATTGCGCCATTGTTTGACGGCTTCTTCGTCGCGCCAGAAGGACAGCGACAGGATCTTGCCGGGCTCGGTCAGGCTTTGAAATCGTTCGATCGACAGGAAGCCGTCGATGCCAGCCAGCAGGGGAGCCAGCCGGGCGGCGATGGCCAGGTATTCCTGCCTGTGTTCGGGATGGGGTATGACTTCGAAAATGACGGCAATCATGGGGTCTCCTTGATGAAAAATTCGGGCAGGCGGGCATTGGCGGAAGCGCGGTAAGTCCAGCCCAGCACGGCAGGATCGAGCCGGCCTTCCAGGTGGGCCATGGCGGCGTCCGCGATGGTGGTGGCCAGCTGCTGTCCCGGGCAGGCATGGCGTCCCTGGCCGAAGCCGGATTTACCCAGCACGACCAGGATGGTGGCGCCAGCCTGCATGGCGACGCCGGCGATGGTGCAGTCCTCGGACACAAAACGACGCGTGTTGATGACCGGCCCCTCGGTCTGGGTTCCGCCACGCAGCACGGCAACGATGCGGTTGCCGATCAGGCCGGCTGTTGCTTCATGGGTCTGGCTCAGCAGGCCAACCAGGTTGGCCACGGCGACGTCGCGCGGCAAGCCGTGGCGGCAAAGCGCCGCGGTCAGGCCGGTGGGCGCCGCCATCAGCGCGCCGATGTCCCGCATGAGTTCATCGGCAGCAAGGTCGGCGGCCGCCAGTTGCACGGGCGTCGACAAGGGCGACAGGCAGTGCACGAAGGCCGCTGTCGCCGGCACGACGGTGCCGGGCGCACCAAGCAGTTCGGCGACCACGCGGGTCGGCACATCGAACACCCATTGCGTGAGCGCCAGGCCATCGCGTTCCTTCGCCAGGCGCCTGGTGACGGCGGTGACCTCGTCCAGGTCCAGCGCTGCCAGGGCCTGGACGATGGCCGCGCGGGCAAGCCGGTGGGCTTCACCTTCGGTCCTCCTGGCCAGCTTCGACAAGATGCCGGCGGCACTGCCGCCCAGTACCGGTTCCGCCAATGGCCGTACACGGCAAGCCGGATGGGCCAGCACGGCGGCGACGGCCTCAGGGTGGCTGGCGACCCAGAGGCCCCGCTCGGGATCGAATTCTGGCTGCATGGGCATCCTTTCAAAAAAGACCCATGGTACGGATTGATTGCATGGGACGTTTCGTCTACCATCAAAGTGTGCAGTGCCTTACGGAGAAACCAATGCCCGACGATTTTGCCGATACCCGGCTCGCCAGCGTGGCCGGCGCCATCGCCGAACCGGCCCGCGCGCGCATGCTGTGCTGCCTGATGGATGGCCACGCGCGCACCGGTACCGAACTGGCGGTGGTGGCCGAAGTGAGCCCGTCCACCGCCAGCGTGCACCTCGCCAAGCTGAAAGACCAGCAACTGGTCACCGTGCTGGCGCAAGGCAAGCACCGCTACTACACGCTGGCCGGCGGCGACGTGGCCAACGCGCTCGAAGCGTTGATGCGGGTGGCCGGCCTGCCGCGGCCCGCTTTTGAGCCGTCGACGCCGGACCGCCTGCGCCGGGCCCGTACCTGCTACGACCACATGGCCGGCAGCATCGCTGTCGGCATGCACGACCACATGATGCGGCAGGGCTGGCTGGACGCCGGCTACCAGCTCAGCGAGGAGGGTGCCGCCTATTTACAACAGCTCGGCCTGGATATCGCCCCCTTGCGCAAGGCGCGCCGCCGCTTCGCCTGCGCCTGCGTCGACTGGAGCGAACGGCGCCCCCATCTTGGCGGCGCGCTGGGCGCCGGACTGCTGGACCTGCTGATCCGGAATGCCTGGGTCGAGCCCGACCTGGACAGCCGCGCGCTCGGCATCAGCCGTGAAGGCGAACGCCAGTTCCAGCGTATTTTCGGCCTCAAATAAATTTGCGAACGACCGTACTAAAATGTGCTATTCTCGTATCAATCACTGCAGTGCAGCGCAAACAACACACCAACTCAGGAGACACAAATGGTAGACGCCGTCATCGTATCGACCGCCCGCACGGGCCTGGCAAAATCGTGGAAAGGCGCCTTCAACATGACCCATGGCGCCACGCTGGGCGGCCATGCGCTGCAAGCGGCCATCGCGCGCGCCAATATCGAGCCGGGTGAAGTCGAAGACGTCATCATGGGCTGCGCCAATCCGGAAGGCGCCACCGGCGCCAATATCGCGCGCCAGATCGCCATCCGCGGCGGCTGCCCGGTCAGCACCGGCGGCATGACGGTCAACCGTTTCTGTTCGTCGGGCTTGCAAACCATTGCCCTGGCGGCGCAGCGCATCATTGCCGGCGAGGGCGACATTTTCGCCGCCGGCGGCGTCGAATCGATCTCCTGCGTGCAGCAGGAAATGAATACCCACATGCTGGCCGACCCGTGGCTCAAGGAACACAAGCCCGAACTGTACTGGCCCATGCTGCAGACGGCCGAAACGGTGGCCAAGCGCTACAACATCGGCCGCGACCGCCAGGATGAATACGGCGTGCAAAGCCAGCAGCGCGCTGCCAATGCCCAGGCGGCAGGCAAGTTCGACGCCGAAATCGCTCCCATGACCACCATCATGGGCGTGGCCGACAAGGCGTCGGGCATGCTGCTCACGCGGGAAGTGACCATTTCGTCCGACGAAGGCATCCGCGCCGACACCACGCTCGAAGCTGTGTCGAAAATCCGTTCGGCGGTGCCGGGCGGCGTGATCAGCGCGGGCAATGCATCCCAGTTTTCCGATGGCGCCTCGGTGTCCATCCTGATGAGCAGCCGCCTGGCCGAAGTGCGCGGCCTGCAGCCGCTCGGCATCTTCCGCGGTTTCGCGGTGGCCGGCTGCGAGCCGGACGAAATGGGCATCGGCCCCGTGTACGCCATTCCGAAACTGCTGCAAAAAGCCAGCCTGACGGTCAATGACATCGGCCTGTGGGAGCTGAACGAAGCCTTCGCCGTGCAAGTGCTGTACTGCGCCGACCGCCTCGGCATTCCCATGGACCGCCTGAACGTGAACGGCGGCGCGATCGCCGTCGGCCACCCCTACGGCGTTTCCGGCGCCCGCCTGGTCGGCCACGCGCTGATCGAAGGCAAGCGCCGCGGCGTGAAGTACGTGGTGGTCACCATGTGCATCGGCGGCGGCCAGGGTGCTGCCGGTTTGTTCGAAGTCATCTGAGGCTGGCCATGCAATCGAAGATTCTGTCGCGCCGCGATATCGATTTTCTGTTGTACGAATGGCTGGACGTGGAGTCGCTGACCGCGCGGCCCCGCTTCGAGGACCATAGCCGCGAAACGTTCAACGCCGCGCTCGACACGGCCGAACAGATCGCCACCGACCTGTTCGCGCCGCACAACAAGAAGAACGACAGCAACGAGCCGCATTTCGACGGCGAAAAAGTCACCATCATTCCCGAAGTGAAGGTGGCGCTCGATGCCTTTTCGGCCGCCGGCCTCATGGCGTCCGGCCAGGATTACGATTTCGACGGCATGCAATTGCCCTGCGTGGTCGACAAGGCGCTGTCGGCCTACTTCACGGCCGCCAATATAGCCACCTCGGCCTATATTTTCCTGACCGTCGGCAATGCCAACACCTTGCTCAAGACGGCCACGCCGCAACAGGTGGAGCGCTTCGTGCGTCCTCTGTTGGCGGGCAAGTTTTTCGGGACCATGTGCCTGTCCGAGCCGCAGGCCGGATCCAGCCTGTCCGACATCACCACCCGCGCCGAACCCGATCCGGTGGCGGGGCCCGAAGGCGAACGCCAGTACCGGCTGACCGGCAACAAGATGTGGATTTCGGCCGGCGAACACGACCTGGCCGGCAATATCGTCCACCTGGTGCTGGCCAAGATTCCCGGCCCTGACGGCAAGCTCATACCCGGCGTCAAAGGCATTTCCCTGTTCATCGTGCCCAAGTTCATCGTGGGCGAGGACGGCGCCATCGGCGAGCGCAACGACGTCGTGCTGGCCGGCCTGAACCACAAAATGGGCAGCCGCGGCACCACCAACTGCCTGCTCAATTTCGGCGAGGGACGGCACAAGCCGGCCGGCAAGGCCGGCGCCATCGGCTACCTGGTGGGCGAACCGCACCAGGGCCTGGCCAATATGTTCCACATGATGAACGAAGCGCGCATCGGCGTGGGCATGTGCGCCGCCGTGCTGGGCGTGACGGGCTACCTGCATTCGCTCGACTATGCGCGCAACCGTCCCCAGGGCCGCCCGCCGGCCGAAAAGGATCCGGTCAAGCCGCAAGTGGCCATCATCGAACACACCGACGTGCGGCGCATGCTGCTGGCCCAGAAAGCATATGCCGAAGGCGCCATGGCCCTGGTCATGTACTCGGCGCGCCTGGTGGACGAGCAGAACACCGCGCCCGATCCGGAAGCGCGAGCCAATGCCGGCCGCCTGCTCGATTTCCTGACCCCGATTACCAAGTCCTGGCCATCGCAATGGTGCGTGGAAGCGAACAGCCTGGCCATCCAGGTGCACGGCGGCTACGGCTACACCCGCGAATACAATGTCGAACAGTTCTACCGCGACAACCGCCTGAACGCCATCCACGAAGGCACCCACGGCATCCACGGGCTCGACCTGCTGGGCCGCAAAGTGTCCATGCAGGGCGGGGCGCTGTTCAAGGCCATCAGCGCCGAAGTGGCCGCCACCATCGGCAAGGCGCGCGCGGCCGACGTGTCGGTCGACCTGCACGCCAGCGCCGACCTGCTCGAGGAAGAATGGGAACGCATAGGCCGCGTCACGCAAACCCTGTACGGCGCGGGCGACATGAACAAAACGCTGGCTAACGCCAGCCTGTACCTGGAAGCCGTCGGCCACACCATCATCGCGTGGATGTGGCTCGAGCAAGCCCTGGTCGCCTCACAAGGGCTGGCCGGCGCACAGGGCGACGAGGTCAACTTCTACCAGGGAAAGCTGCAGGCATGCCGCTATTTCTTCCACTGGGAGCTGCCCAAGGTCCAGCAACAGCTCGAACTGCTGGCCAGCATCGATACCACCACGCTCGACATGCAGGATGCGTGGTTTTAAGGAGCAGCAATGATCAAGCACATCGTGATGTGGAAACTGAAGGACTTCGCCGAAGGTTCCGACCGCGCGGCGAATGCCCGCAAGATGAAGGAAAAGCTCGACGCCTGCGCGGCCCTGTCTCCCGGCACGCTCAAGTTCGAGGTGGCGCTGGCCCAGCCGGGCCTGGAAGCAACTTACGACATCATCCTGTACTCCGAGTTCGCCAGCCGCGAGGCACTGGCCGAGTACGTGGCGCATCCGACACACAAAGCCATTATCCCCTTCATTGGCGCCGTCCGCGACGAGCGCCAGTGCATGGACTACGAAATCTGAACCAAGGAAATCACATGCGTACTACCCAGGAATTATTCAACCTCGCCGGCAAGACGGCACTGATCACCGGCGGTTCGCGCGGGCTGGGCCTGCAGATGGCCGAAGCGCTGGGCGAGCAGGGCGCCACCATCGTGCTGTCCTCGCGCAAGCAGGCCGACCTGGACGAAGCCGTCGCCCACCTGAAGGAACGCGGCATCACGGCCACCGCCATCGCGGCCGACCTGTCGAACGAAGCGCACATCAAGCCCATGGTCGAAGAAGCGCTCAAGCGCCTGGGCCACATCGATATCCTGATCAATAACGCCGGCGCCAGCTGGGGCGCCCCGGCCGAAGACCATCCGGTCGAAGCCTGGGACAAGGTGATGAACCTGAACATCCGCAGCATCTTCATCGTGTCGCAGATGGTGGGCAAGCTGTCGATGATTCCGCGCAAATATGGCCGCATCATCAATGTCGCGTCCATCGCCGGGCTGGCGGGCAACCCGCCGGGCACCATGAAAACCGTGGCCTACAACACGTCCAAGGGCGCGGTCATCAACTTCACGCGCACGCTGGCGGGCGAATGGGGCGAGTACGGCATTACCGTCAATGCCATCGCGCCGGGCTTCTTCCCGTCCAAGATGACCAAGGGCGTGCTGGAATCGATCGGCGAAGAGACGCTGGCCAGGGAAGCGCCGCTGCGCCGCATCGGCGACGACGAAGACCTGAAGGGCGCGGCGCTGCTGTTCGCGTCCGACGCGGGCAAGCACATCACCGGCCAGACCCTGGCCGTTGACGGCGGCGTATCGGCCGTTTAACCATGACCACGCATCAAAGAATCGTGCTGGCTGCGCGCCCGCGGGGGAGCGTGTTGCCTGAACACTTACGCCTGGAGACGGTGGAGACGCCGGCGCCGGGCGAAGGCCAGGTGCTGGTGCGCAACCACTACCTGTCGCTCGACCCGTATATGCGTGGCCGCATGAGCGACGCCAAGAGTTACGCCACCGCCCAAGCGCTGAACGACACCATGATCGGCGGCACCGCCGGCGAAGTGCTGGAATCGCGCCATCCGGACTTTGTACCGGGCGACAAGGTGGTCGGCCTGCTGGGCTGGACGGAGATGGGCGTGGCGGACGGCGCCGCGCTGCGCAAGGTCGACGCGAAAGCGGCGCCCCTGTCGGCCTACCTGGGCGTGCTGGGCATGCCGGGCGTGACGGCCTGGTACGGCGTCAACGACATCATGCAGCCGGTGGCCGGCGAAACCGTGCTCGTGTCCGCAGCCAGCGGGGCCGTCGGCAGCGCCGTGGGCCAACTGGCGAAACGGCGCGGCTGCCGCGTGGTGGGCATTGCCGGCGGACCGGGCAAGTGCGCCTATGTGGTCAACGAACTGGGCTTCGACGCCTGCGTCGACTACAAGGCGGGCAATCTGGCCGCGGACCTGGCGGCGGCCGCGCCGGACGGCATCGACGCCCTGTTCGAAAACGTGGGCGGGGCCGGCTTCGACGCCGCGCTGCCTTTGATGAACGCATTCGGGCGCATCGCCCTGTGCGGACTGATCGCCGGCTACAACGGCGACAAGCTGGCCGTGACCAATATGCGCTTCCTGCTCACCAGCAGGCTGTCGCTGCGCGGTTTCATCATCACCGAACACATGGATATCTGGCCCCAGGCACTGCAGGAACTGGCGGCCGGCAAGATCAAATACCGGGAAACCGTGGCGGTGGGACTGGCCGCCGCACCGGAAGCATTCATCGGCCTGCTCAATGGCCGCAATTTTGGCAAACAACTCGTAAAGCTGACACCATGAAAATTTTTAAAGACAAAGTCGCCGTCATCACCGGCGGTGCAAGCGGCCTGGGCCGTGAATTCGCCAATACCGCCGCCAAGCTCGGCATGAAACTGGTGCTGGCCGACGTGCAGCAGGACGCGCTCGACAAGGCGAAGGCCGAACTCGAAGAAGGCGGCGCTTCGGTGCTGGCGATGATCTGCGACGTGCGCAAGGGAGAGCAGGTGCAGGCGCTGGCGGACGCCACCATGGCCAAATTCGGCGCGGTGCATCTGCTGTTCAACAATGCCGGCGTCGGTTCGGGCGGCCTGATCTGGGAAAACACGGAAGCGGACTGGGAATGGGTACTGGGCGTGAACGTCTGGGGCGTGGCCCACGGCGTGCGCATTTTCACCAAGCTCATGCTCGAATGCGCCAAGACCGATCCGCAGTTCGAAGGCCATATCGTCAATACCGCCTCGATGGCCGGCTTGCTCAATGCGCCGACCATGGGCGTGTACAACGTGTCCAAGCATGCGGTGGTGTCGCTGTCGGAAACCCTGTACCACGACCTGCAGCTGGTCGATGCCCCTATCGGCGCCTCGGTCCTGTGCCCTTATTTTGTTCCGACCGGCATCAGCCAGTCGCACCGCAACCGTCCGGCCGACGTGGCCATGACCGAAGGCGTCACCGCCAGCCAGAAGGCGGCGCAGGCGATGACGGTCAAGGCGGTCGAATCGGGCAAGGTGTCGGCTGCCGACGTGGCCGGCATCACCTTCGATGCCATTCGCGACGGCCAGTTCTACATTTACTCGCATCCGCAGGCACTGGGCGGCGTGGCCGAGCGCATGGGCGACATCGTCAACGCGCGCAACCCGAGCGACCCGTACAAGAGCACGCCGCACGTGCGCGAACTGCTGCGCGCGAAGATGGGTTACACCGCCGCCTGAAGCGCGTCGTGCTGATGCAGCTGGTGCTGCATCAGGTGGAAGTACAGGCCGTCGCGCTGGCGCAGCAGCTGTTCATGCGTACCTTGCTGGCGCACGGCCCCGTCGGCGATCACCAGGATCCGGTCGGCTTTCACGATGGTCGAAAAGCGGTGCGCGATGATGATGGTCGTGCGGCCTTCCATCAAGCGGTCTAGGGCGCGCTGGACCAGCAGTTCGCTGGCCGAATCCAGCGCGCTGGTCGCTTCGTCCAGGATCAGGATCTTCGGATCGCGCAGCATGGCGCGCGCGATGGCGATGCGCTGCTTCTGGCCGCCCGACAGTTGCACCCCGCGCTCGCCGACCACGGTGTCGTACCCTTGCGGGAAACCGGCGATGAAGTCGTGGGCATTGGCCTGCCTGGCCGCTTCCATCACTTCCGCCAGGGGCACGTCGCGCCCGGGCACGGCGAAGGCGATATTTTCGGCGATGGTGCCCGAGAACAGCGACGGTTCCTGTTCCACGATCGCCATGGCGCTGCGGATGCTGGCCACGCCGAGCGCCCGCGCATCCACATTGTCGAACAGGAGGCGCCCCGATCCCGGCTGGTAGTGGCCCAGGATCAGGCTGGCGATGGTCGACTTGCCGGCGCCAGACGATCCGACCAGCGCGACTTTCTCGCCCTTGCCGATGCGGAAAGCCACCTTGCGCAGCGCGACGGCGTCCGGCCGTTCCGGGTACGAGAACACGACGTCCTCGAAGGCGATGTCGCCGGCCAGGGGCGCATGCCGGCCCGCCGCGGCCGGCTCCTTGTGCGTGGCCAGGATCTCGAAGATCCGGTCGGTCGCGCCCAGGGTGCGCATCCATGAATTCCAGAATTCGCTGATCGAACTGGCCGCCTCGGTCACCATGCTCGCATAGATGACGAAGGCGGTCAGTTCGCCCACGGTCAGCTTGCCCTGGCTGATCAGGTGCGCGCCGAACCACAGCGTCACCAGCAGCGCCAGCATCACCAGCAGCGATATGGCGCCCTGGAACACCGACAGCAGGCGCGCACTGGCCAGCGAAACCGTCAGCAGGTGGGCCGTGGCGCCCACGTATTTGGCGAGGGCGCCGGCCTGCTGGTTGAAGGCATGCACCAGGCGTACGTTGGCGAAGTGCTCGTGCGCGACCTTGCTGCTGTCGGCCAGGCTGGCCTGGACGGCGCGCGCGCGGGTGCGGTAGCTGGCGCCGGACAGCTTGCCCAGGTACAGGCTCACGGGCACGAACAGCAGCAGCGGAAGGCTGAGCGATGGCGAGAGCTGCAGCAGCATGGCGATGCCGCCGACGAACACGCACAGCGAACTGAGTGCCCCGGCCGCGCTCATGGTCAGCGTTTCGTGCAGGGCCTGGACGTCGGAACTGAGGCGCCCGGTCAGCTCGCCCACGTGGTGCTTGTCGTAGAAGCCGACCGGCTGGTTGATCAGCACATTGAACAGGCGGCGCCGGATATTCGTCACGATCAGCAGCCCGCTCGACTGGAACAGGTAGTAGCGCAGCGTGGACACGAGCGCGTGCGCCACGATCACGGCCAGCATCAGGAGCATCACGCCGGCCGGTATGCCGCCGCCTTTCAGCTGCCCGATATTGTCGATGAACCAGGAGATCGCCTTGGGGAAGGCCAGTTGCACGCCCACGGCCAGCACCAGGCAGGCCAGGCCGGCCGCAATGCGCCAGCGCACGGGAGAGAGCAGGCGCAGGCGTTCGAGATGGGGATTGGCGGTCATGCGGCGCGTTCCTCGGTAAGCTGGTGCTGCAGGGCGGTCCAGTTGTCGTCGCCAATGAAGCCGGCAGCGTCAATGCCGCCTTCATGGTCGACAAACAGGTAGGCCGGCGAGAGCAGGGTGGGGTTGATGCGCTTGTAGTCGCGCAGGCGGGTGCGCACGGCCAGGTCCCTGAGGGGCGAGCTGCCAAGGAAGGCGCGCAGGCGGAAGGCCGGTTCTTCGCTGACCAGCCAGATTGCCAGGCCCGCGTCGCGCGCGGCGGGCAGCAGGCGTTCCAGTTCGGGGATCTTTTCGCGGCACTTCGGGCAGCGGCTGGACAGGAACAGCAGCGCGGCGGGCTGTCCGGGCACGGGCAGCGTCAGGCCCGCGCCACCGGCAAGCGCACGGCCGTCGATGGCCGGCACGGTCTCGCCGGCTTCGAGCGCCACTGCCGGTTCGGCCACCTTGCGCGCCGCCATGGCCAGTTTCAGCGTCAGGGCCAGGCCGAAGGCCAGCAAGCCGAGCGACAAGTAGATGATCTGGGCTTCCATCAGGCCTCCACCAGCAGCGTGGCAATGCCGTGGAATTCGATGGCCGCCACGGCCATGAAGGACGCCAGCCCGGCAGCGAGGAACATCAGCGACCAGGATGCGGCGGCGCCGGGCGCCACGGCCAGGAAGGCGGCGATGGCGCCGATGACCAGCAGGTTGCGCAGCAGGTCGTAGCCCGACAGCGGCCGGCCGGTCTCGCCGAAGCAGCTGCAGCGTACCGTGGGCTGGGTGAAGAACCTGTGCGCGACCACGAGCGTGAAGGCAGCGAACATGAACAGGGCCGCCAGCATGCCGGCCTGGTTCCACGGTCCCAGCACCATGGCGGCGACCAGCACTTCGGCGCCGATCAGCATGGGCGCCACCATGCGCGCCCGCGCCGCCGGCATGCCGAACGAGGTTTCCAGGTTCAGGCGAAAGCCGGCCGCTGCCCGCAGCTTGCCGGCGGCCGCGGCGAGCAGCAGGAAGCCGACGAAAAAGCGCAGTATCTCGCCGACGAACAGGGCCATCATGCTGACCAGCGCGGCGCCAGTCCGCCCGGGTGCTTGCGGCGCAGGTTGACGCCGTCGCGCGTGGCCAGCATGGCGTCGATCCAGGGCGCCTCTTCGGCCATGCGCATGGCGCCGCCCAGGTTGGCCTGCACCACTTTCGAGATTTGCCAGGCGATCTGCTCGGTCGCATGCTGGCGCTTCACGCGCAGGCCGATGACTTCCATTTCGGAGCCGGTCAGGGCGTAGTTGTGCGAATGGTAGCCGGACATGAGCTGTTTGACGATGCGCTGGCGCTCCGTCACCGGATGGTAGGGCAGCTGCCAGGCCAGCAGCTCTTCGCCGATGGTGGCCACTTCGCGCGTGCTGCGGTAAAAGGCCGTGAGCGAGGGCGGAAACACGCTGTTGCACATCAGCGCCAGCGACTGCTGGCGCGCCTCGTTCGACTCGTGGCCGAACCACTGGGCCGCCATGTCGCCGAACTGCTCAATGTCCAGGCCCGAAAAGCTGCTGTCGTCGGCGCCGGCCAGCTGCGGGTCGAACGGCGAAAAATGGGCCAGTTCGCCGGCCACGATTTCGTCGGCGCACAGCGTCAGCAGGGTGGCCGCCGAGGCGCAGTGGAAGGGCACGATGAACGCCAGCTGGTCGGCGTGGTGGCGCAGCAGCAGGGCAATGCGGCGCGCGGCATTGACCACGCCGCCGCGGCCGTGCAGCACCACGTCCAGGCGCGGACAGGGGCCGATAGCCTGGAGCTGGTCGTACAGCGCCGGCAGCATTTCGGTATCGAGGTGGGACGCGGCCAGCACCAGCACGCGGCTGTTGCGCTGGCGTTCGAGTTGTTCTACCAGGGCGGGCAGGGAGCCAGGGTCTATTTGCGGCATGCGGCCTCCTTGATCAGTGTAGTGGCAATGGTGTCGAGCATATTGAGTTCCGGGACCAGCTCCTCGATGTACAGGAACTGCCCGGCGGGGTTATTTTCAAGGAAGACGAACTCGCCTTCGGGCGTGACGATCAAGTCCAGCGCCCCGTAATTGAGGCCGTAGCTGTGCACGAACTCGCGGCAGCGCTGTTCGATTTCGCGCGGCAGGACATGGGCTGCGTAGCGCACGTCGGCCGCCATGTCGCGCGAATCGATGGCGCTGCGCCGGTCGTCCTGCGAATGAATCCGGGCCGCGAACACGCGCTCGCCAATGACGGTCACGCGCAGCTCGTACTGCTTGGGGATGTATTCCTGGAAGTGGCAGGTCAGTTCGCCGACGGCGTCCAGGTTTTCCATCATGGCGTCGTCGACGAGGGTGGTCAGGACGCCGTCGCTGATGCGCTCGGCTCCGTCCACTTCTTCGGCCGCCAGGGTGGGCGTGGACATGGTCTTGAAGATCATCTGTCCTTTGACCGCGCGCCGGAAGGCACGCACGCGCTCGGCGCAATTGGTGACGATGGAGGCGGGTATCCGGAAGCCCATGCGCATGGCGCGCTGCAGCTGTTCGCCCTTCCACTGCGATGCGCGCAGGGCGGCAGGGTGGCTCATCCAGTAGCAATCGAGGGTGTACAGCACGCCGAACAGGGCTTGTTCGGTCTCCAGTTTGGCGTAGGCGCGCTCCTGGGGCGACAGGTCTTCGCTCAGGAAGGCATAGTTGGCCGCCTTGCGGATCCAGACCGCGCCCACGCGCGCCAGGTCCAGCCATTCGCCGTCCGGGCAGCGCCGCACATGGGTGCTCATGCAGCCGTTGACGAAGGTCTGGGACAGCTGGTAATCGCGGGGAAAGGCGTCGAGGTCGATGCGGAAGGGCTGGTGATCGCGTGCCAGCATGCGTTCGACGACCAGGTCCGCGTGCAGGTCGCTACTGTGGGTAACGATCAAAACCTTGTTGCTCATGAAGTGTCCGACAAGAGGTAAAAACTAAAAAACCTTGCACGTAGCAAGGTTTTTAACGGGGTTGCCGGCGACCGGAATCGCTTAGCAGTAGATGCCGTTGTCGGTGCGGCTGCCAGGACGTGCAGCGCGGTAGTTCTCGTACATATCCGGACCCGAGCAGCCTGCCACGGAAACGCCTTCGCGGACTTTCCATTGCGCTGCTGGTTTGACTTCCTTGGCTTGTTTGTCGGCCAGTTTGAACGCGAACAGCTTGCTTTGTTTCTGATCCATTTTCAATATCCTTCTGAAATAGTGAGATGAAATGACAGAGCGCCATGATTGATGGCGAAGCAAGATTAACGCGTTGCTAAATTTGAGTCAATGTAAATATTATATGTATAGAAATGTTACTGTGAAGGCTATTGAAGCACGCGTTCATGCAGCTCGGGAGGCGCGTCGGCATACAGCTTGACGACGGTGGACGTGCGGGTGCCGTAGCCCGGCGTTTCGATGCAGACCGCGGAAAGCACGCGTTCGAGGTCGAGCGCGATGCCGGTATCGGGCAGGCGCAAGTCCGGCGCGCGCGTGGTGTCGGCGAGCATTTCGAAGAAGGCGTCTTCCGGCGCGCCCTGGCACAGCAGGCTGGCGAACTGGGCCTTGGTACGCACCACTTTCGGCCACGGCGCGTCGAGCAGGCTGTTGGAAATGCCGTAGATGCCCGGTTCGAGCTGCTTGCCGTTGCGCGCGTCGTCGGCGCCCCGGTTGGAATACCAGTACAGGCGTTCGCGGTCGCCGATGACCAGGTTGAAGCCGTTGTAGTCGGATGCGCCCGCGGCAATGGCGGCGATGTACTCTTCCGGCCCCATGTCGCCGGCCAGGAAGTCGGCCACCAGCGCACCGCGCGACGGCGCGTCGGTGCGGCGTTCCTGCGGCCCGCGGATATTGGTCAGGGCGGCGAACTTGCCTTCCTGGGTGATGCCCATCCAGCTGCCGCCGCCTTTCAGGTCGCGACCCGCGAAAATTTTGGGGTTTTCCGGCCAGGCGCCGGCGGCGGCGGCCGGGCGGTCGTAGAATTCGTCACGGTTGGCAGCGGCGATCAGGGGAGCGCCAGGGACAAGCTGCCACGCAAATACAATCAGGCACATGAGTCTATATCCGTAAAAACTTCAGTGTGGCGTTCGCCGCTGATGAGGTCTGATAGTGCGGCTTCCTGCACCGCGGCGTCGAGCGCGGCGTCAAAAGCACGGCCGGTGCCGATGTAGATTTCCATCCAGGTTTGCAAGCCGTCGGCGCTGCCGGGGCGGCGCTTGAGCTGCGCCGTGACCTCGTGTTCCGAAGCCAGGCGCGCCTGCATGGCGAATACGCGGGCAGCCAGCGCTGCCGCGTCGCCATCGCGCACACGGTAATAGATGTACAGGTCGCCCATGGACTACAGGTCCAGCGCGTCGAGGGCGTAGGGCATGGGCAGGAGCAGCACGGGCGCGCCATCGGGGGCGCCCAGGCGGACCTGGCCCTGTTCCAGTGCGGCCAGCTTCAGCTCGACCAGCACGTCGCTGCCGCCCAGGCCGTTCGGGGCCGCATTGACCACCATGCCGCAGGGCTGGCCCGGGTCGTTTGGCTCAAACACGTCGGCGCCGGCCTGGGCGCTGGCGCCGGCGATGGTGGCCAGGGCCGTTCGGCGCTTGAGCTTGCCAAGGTACTGGCTGCGCGCCACGATTTCCTGGCCCGGATAGCAACCCTTCTTGAAATTGACGCCGCCCAGCAGTTCGAAGTTGACCATTTGCGGGACAAACTGTTCCTGGGTTGCCAGGGAAATTTGCGGAATGCCGGCATGGATTTCCGACAGGCGCCAGGCATCGTTGCCGCCCAGCGCCAGCGCGGGGAAATGCGCCTGCGCCGTGGCGGACGAGGTCAGCCACAGGTAGCGCGGGGCGCCAAATGCATCGGCCACGCGAACCAGGGTGCCCAGGGCGTGGTCTATCCTGGCGTACGGGGTGGCGGGCAGGGCGCCGAACAGGCTTTCAAGAATCGCGCCGGCAGCGGCGCCGCCCAGGCCAAGCACGGCTTCGGTGGGCGCTTCCAGCGACGCGTCGCTCAGTTTGGCCTTGGCGCGCATGACAAACATGGACAGGCGCTTTTGCAGCGCTGCCTGCAGTTCGCGCGGCAATTGCAGGTAAATGGTGTCGGCCGTGCGCCACATCAGGAAACTGGCTTGCAGCCGGCCCTTGGGGGTGCAATAGCCGGCCAGGCGCACGTCGTGCACGCCCAGGTGCTGGACGTCATTGGTCAGCTGGCTGTGCAGGAATGCGGCGGCTTCTTCGCCACGCACGGCGATCAATCCCTGGTCGGTAATGGGGGCGACAAAGCCGCCGGCCAGGTCGGCGGCCGTCAAGGCCTTTCCGAAATCCGCCACGACGCCCGGCACTGTGGCATCATGGCGCGCACCTTGCGATGAGAGATATTCATTCCAGTTGTTCATAAATTCCAATTGTTTGCCGATTAAAGCTTTATCATTACGGGCTCATTATAGAGATGTCGAGAAATTCGCGCCGGAGACCGCGCAAAACCACTAAGTCGAGTATGGCATTCATAAAAAAACTGATTCTCCTGCTGGTGCTGCTGACCCTTGCCGCCGGCGCCGGCTTTGTCTACTGGGCGCAGCAAGCCCTCACCACGGACGGTGCGCCGATTCCCTTCACCATCACCCCCGGCAGCAGCGTGGGCGTTGCCGCCCAGCAGATCGCCAAGGCCGGGGTGCCGGTCAATCCCTTCCTGTTCTCGATGCTGGCCCGTGTCACGCAGAAAGCCAGCAAGATCAAGGCCGGTACCTACGAGCTGAAACCGGCCACCACCCCGTTCCGCCTGATCGACCAGCTGGTGCGCGGCGAGTTTGCCCAGGAATCGCTGACCATCATCGAAGGCTGGACCTTCCGCCAGATGCGCCACGCGATTGCCGCCAATGCGGGGCTCAAGCACGATACGGCCGACCTGTCCGATACCGAGCTGATGGCGAAAATTTCGCCCGACTTCAAGCAGCCTGAAGGCTTGTTCTTCCCGGACACCTATCTGTTCGCCAAGGGCTCGAGCGACATGCATATTTACAAGCAGGCGCACACCTTGCTGATTGCGAAGCTGAACGAAGCCTGGGCCAAGCGCGACGCCAGCCTGCCGTATACCACGCCGTACCAGGCGCTGATCATGGCGTCGATCGTGGAAAAGGAAACCGGGCAAAAGTCGGAACGGGCGATGATCGCCGGCGTGTTCGTCAACCGCCTGAAGCAGGGCATGCTGCTGCAGACCGACCCGACCGTGATCTATGGCATGAAAGACAAGTACAACGGCGACATCCGCAAGCGCGATCTGGAAACCGATACCCCTTACAATACTTATACCCGGGCCGGCCTGCCGCCGACCCCGATCGCCCTGCCGGGCGTGCAATCGCTGGCGGCGGCGCTGGGCCCTGCCAAGACGGACGCGCTGTACTTCGTATCGCGCGGCGACGGCACCAGTGTGTTTTCGGCCAACCTGGCCGACCACAACAAGGCAGTGAACAAATATCAGCGATAAGTCCATGACCGCAAAAGGCAAGTTCATCAGTTTCGAAGGCATCGACGGCGCCGGCAAGTCGACCCATATCGCCTTCGTCGTCGCGTCGCTGGAGGCGGCCGGCAAGCGCGTGGTGTCGTCGCGCGAGCCGGGCGGCACCAGCCTCGGCGAAAAGCTGCGCGACCTGCTGCTGCACGAAAAAATGCACCTGGAAACGGAGGCCCTGCTGATGTTCGCCAGCCGCCGGGAACATATGGCGCAAGTGATCGAGCCGGCCATGGCGCGCGGCGAGTGGGTCATTTCCGACCGGTTTACCGATGCCAGCTTTGCTTACCAGGGCGGCGGGCGCGGCATGGACCGGGCCAAGATGGAAGTGCTGGAGCACTGGGTGCACCCGGAACTGCAGCCGGACCTGACCTTGCTGTTCGACGTGCCGCTGGACGTGGCGCGCGCGCGCCTCGACGCCACTCGTACCCTGGACAAGTTCGAACAGGAGCAGGCCGATTTCTTTGCAGCATGCCGCACCGAATACCTGCGCCGCGCGGCCCAGTTTCCGGACCGCATCGTAGTCATCGATTCGACCCGCAGCATCGCCGATATCCGTGCCGACATCACGGGCATACTTCAGAAATTACTTTAACATGCCTGTGGAAAGTCGTTGATTGCATGAGTAATTCTATCTATCCATGGCAGGGCGCAGCGTGGGAGCAGCTTCAGCAGCTGCGCCAGCGCATGCCGCACGCCATCCTGTTCCACGGCGCGGCCGGCACCGGCAAGGCCGACTTCATCGAAGCCTTCGCCCAGTCCCTGCTGTGCGAAGCCGTGCAGGCCGACGGCCATGCATGCGGCGCTTGCGCGTCCTGCGGCTGGTTTTCCCAGCACAACCATCCCGATTACCGCCGCGTGCGTCCCGAAGCGATGGAAGACGAGCCCCCGGAAGGCGAGGAGGGCGCGGACGCCGAGTCGGGCAAGAAAGCCAAGTCGACCAAGGCGCCCTCGAAGGAAATCAAGATCGAGCAGATCCGCGCCTTGTCGGACTTCATGAATATTTCCACGCACCGCCAGGGCTTGCGGGTGGTGGTGGTGTATCCGGCCGAAGCGCTGAACACGCCGGCCTCGAATGCCTTGCTGAAAACGCTGGAAGAGCCGCCGCCTGGCACCGTGTTCCTGCTCTCCTCGAACAGCCTGGACCGCCTGCTGCCGACCATCCTGTCGCGCTGCCGCAAGTTCGCCCTGCCCATGCCCGACAGCGCCCAGGCGCTGGCCTGGCTCAAGGCGCAAGGCCTGGCCGACGCCGAAGGCTGGTTGCTGGAACAGGGCGGGGCGCCGCTGGCCGCGCTAGCCCAGTCCGAGACCGGCAACCGCGACGAGCTGGACACCTTGCTGCAATTCCTGGCGACGCCCAATATCGATGGTGCGTTGAAAACTGCAGACAAATTGAGCAAGACTGCATTGAGTTTGATTGTATCGTGGCAACAGCGCTGGCTTTACGATCTGTTTTCCTACAAACTGTCGGGAAGCATCAGGTATTACCCGAGGTATACGAAGCAACTTGCAGCCCTGGCTGGGAAAGTGCACACTGCCAAGTTGATGCGCGCCATCAAGAGCGCGAACGAACGCCGCGCGACCTCGGACCATCCGCTGTCGCCGAAATTGTTTGTTGAAGACATGTTGCTTGATTACACTGCATGCTGCACCTGAAAGGATTTTGATGACTGGCAAACCAACCGACCCGAATGTACCGCAAGCCGCGCGGCCATCGGTCTTGTCGCTTGCCATTAAGGAAAAGGCAGCGTTGTACGCCGCCTACATGCCGTTCCTCAAGCACGGCGGGATGTTTGTGCCCACCGTCAAGCCTTACAAACTGGGCGACGAGATCTACCTGATCCTCGCGCTGATGGACGACCCCAACAAGTACCCGATCGCCGGCAAGGTTGCCTGGATCACGCCCGCGGGCGCGAACAACAACAAGGCCCAGGGCATCGGCGTGCATTTCCCCGACGACGAAACCGGCCACCGCGCCAAGCTGCGCATCGAAGAGATCCTGGGAGCCGCGCTGCGGTCCTCGCGCGCCACCCATACCCTGTAATTGCACCATGCCCTCATTTGTTCACGCATTTGTCCATCGTATTGCCCGTCCTGAAGACTTGCCCGTCATCGTGGCCATCTACAATTCCACGGTCGCTTCGCGCGAAGTCACGGCCGATACCGAGCCGGTGTCGGTGGCGTCGCGCCAGCCCTGGTTCGACGAGCATAACCCCGAACGCCGGCCGCTGTGGGTGATCCAGGCCGAAGGCAGCGAGGCCGTCATTGGCTGGATGTCGTATTCCAATTTCTACGGCCGTCCCGCCTATGCCGGCACGGCCGAGCTGTCGATCTATATCGCCGAAGACTGGCGCGGCAAGGGCATCGGCCGCTACTGCCTGGAGCAGGCGATTGCCTTCGCGCCGCGGATTGCCGTCCACACCCTGCTGGGCTTCATTTTCGGCCATAACGTCCCCAGCCTGGCGCTGTTCAAGAAGTTCGGCTTCGCCGAATGGGCCAACTTACCCGGGGTGGCCACGCTCGACGGTGTGGAGCGTGATTTGATCATACTGGGCAAGCGCGTAGCCTAGCCTTTACAATGGCGGGATGTATATCGATTCCCACTGCCATATCAACTTCCCCGAGCTTGCCGCGCGCATGCCCGAGATCCTGTCCAAGATGGCCGAAAACAAGGTCACGCATGCCTTGTGCGTGTCCGTCGACCTGCCGGATTTCCCGCAAGTGCTGGCCCTGGCCGAACAGTATCCGCACATCTACGCCTCGGTCGGCGTGCATCCGGACTATGTCGACACGCCCGAGCCGTCGGTGCAGCAGCTGGTTGATCTGTCGGACCATCCGAAAATCGTGGCCATCGGTGAGACCGGCCTCGATTATTTCCGCCTCGAAGGCGACCTGGAGTGGCAGCGCGAGCGCTTCCGCACGCACATCAAAGCTTCAAGAATCACGCGCAAGCCCTTGATTATTCACACAAGGGCGGCCAGCGAAGACACCATCCGCATCATGCAGGAAGAAGGCGCCGGGACCGACAAGGGCGGCGTCGCGGGCGTCATGCATTGCTTTACCGAATCGCTGGAAGTGGCCGAAGCGGCCCTGGCCATGGGTTTCTACATCTCGTTTTCGGGCATCGTGACCTTCAAGAGCGCGAAGGACTTGCAGGCGGTCGCCCGGGCGGTGCCGCTCGAGCGCATCCTGATCGAAACCGATTCGCCTTACCTGGCCCCGGTGCCGCACCGCGGCAAGATGAACGAACCGGGCTTCGTGTGCCACGTGGCAGAGTGTATTGCGACCCTCAAGGGTGTGCCGCTGAGCCAGGTGGCGCAGCAGACGACTGACAATTTCTTCAATCTATTCAATGTCGTACGCAATTAAGTTGAAGTTGAATCTCATGACCTTCCTGGCCTTGCTGTGGGTGGCGGGAAGCGTTGCGGCCGATGACGCCAGCGCACTCGTCCTCGCGGCCAGGCTGGACAATCCGACGTCCGTGAAAAAGCTGCTGGCCAGGGGCGCCAGCCCGAACGCGATCGACCCGGTGTCCGGCGAACCGGTGCTGGTGGCGGCCTTGCGCGAAAACGCCAGCGGCGCCGCCGCCGTGCTGCTGGCCGACAGGCAGATCAATCTCGAGTTGCGTGCGCCGAACGGCAATACCGCCCTCATGATGGCCGCTTTCAAGGGCGACAAGGCCATCGTGGCCAGCTTGCTGGCACGCGGGGCCGTCGTCAACCAGCAGGGCTGGGCGGCCCTGCACTACGCCGCTGCGGGCGGCTTTGCCGACATTGCGGCAATGCTGCTGGCCAGCCGCGCCGCGATCGACGCCGAATCGCCGGGCAAGCAGACGGCGCTGATGATCGCCGCCCGGGAAGGGCACGAAGACGTGGTCGGCCTGCTGCTCAGGGAAGGCGCCAACGCCCGCCTGGCCAATAGCGACAACATGACGGCAGCCCAGCTTGCCCTGTCGCGCGACAAGCCCTGGATTGCCGCCGCCATCGCTCGCCACCTCGCAGCCAAACCCTGAACTGGCACGGAAAAGCGGATTAACTCGCCGCATGGACGCCCCGCATAGTTGACGATAATGATCAGACGATCCGATCACTAGCGTCAATAAGGGACAAACATGCTGAACGAACGCGAAATCGAGAGCTGCTACCTGGGCCAGTTCATCCCGGTTCACTATCACCACAATATGCTGATGGACCAGAACCGCATGCACGGTTTCAAGTCTGCCATTAACTATGCGGTCAAGCCGGGCGCGCGCGTGCTGGAACTGGGCGGCGGCACGGGCGTCCTGTCCTGGTTCGCCGCGGCCAGGGCGTCCAAGGTCTATTGCGTCGAGTTCAATCCCGACATGGTCAAGGAAGCGCGCAAGATGCTGGCCATGAATCCGAACGGCCACAAGGTCGAGGTGGTGCATGCCGACGCCTTCGAATACCTGCCGCCGGAACCGGTGGACGTGGTCATCTGCGAAATGATCCATGTGGCCATGCTGCGCGAAAAGCAGGTCGAGGTCATGGAATCATTCAAGCGGCGCTACCTGGCGCGCTTCGGCGGCCCGCTGCCGGTGTTCCTGCCCGAGGCCGCCATCATGGCGGTCCAGCCGCTGCAGCAGGAATACGATTTCGAGGGTTTTTACGCACCCATCGTGCAATTCCAGGAAACCGGTGTCATCTATCCCGGCACGGTTGAACTGGCCCAGCCGGCGGTGTACAGCATCATGGATTTCAGCCAGCCGACCGATACCGCCGTGGCCTGGGAAGGCAGTTTCCTGATCGAAAAGCCGGGCTGCGTGAACGCGCTGCGCTTCATCACCAAAAATGTGCTGGCGGTGGTGCAGGAAGAAAACAGCACCATCGACTGGCTCAATCATTACATGACGCTGCCGATGGTCAAGCCGGTCGAGGTGGCCGCCGGCGACATCATCCAGGTGGGTTTCCATTACCGTGCCGGCGGATCGATTCCATCGCTGGAAGCGTCGTTGCGGGTCGAGGTGCTGAGCGGCGCCAATGTCGAGCCGGCATACCGCTCCGCCGTCTACGCCTGATAAAATGGGGGATTCATTTCCCCCATTTACTGACCGCCCATGGAAACAATCGACCAGCGCTACCTCGTCCAGCAGAACAAACTCAGCGACGACGCAATGAAACCTCCCGTCTTTGCCAAGGTGATGCGCAGCAAAGAGGGCAAGTTTGAAGGCGTTTCCTTCATCAAAAACAAGGAAAAAGCCACCATCATGACCGTGGCCGAAGCCCAGGAAGTGATCGACTGGGCCGGCAGCAAGAAAGCCAACGCCCACGAATACGCCACCAAGATCATCTGCGTCGGCCAGTAAGAGGGGCGGCCGGGATTCGCGTAAAATTCCGCAGAATCTAATGCAAGCCTCTGATTTTAAAGAATTTTCGTGGAAAAATTCATCGGTGGTACAACTCGTTCCAGATCCAACGTGTAATCTCCATAGCGGTTGATATGTTCAGTCCGGTACGGCGCCAAGCCGGCAAGAATCGCCTCGTCAATGGGCAAGCCCTCCCCCTGCATCTCTTTCAAGACACCGGTCATCGCCTCCACGTTATGAAGGATCGCGAGATTGGCGACCAATTGGTTGTATTTGACGACCTTGCGTTGCTCGTGCCGTACGTTTTCTGCGATGAGCCCTTGGTTACCAAAAAATAGCCACTTAATGAACTGGTTGAATTCTTCACTCTTGTTGGTCGCAGCCTGAATTGTTCTGCGCAGCTCGACGTCACCAATGTATTTCAGCAGGAATTCTGTACGTACAACGCGACCCAGTTCCCGGAACGCGAAGTACAGCTTATTCTTGCGGCTCGCAGTTCCCAGGCGGCGCAGGATGGTCGAGGGCGTGATCATACCGGCCTTGATGGAAAGTGCGATGCGCAGCATATCGGGAAGATGCGTTTCGATCAGCTCCCAGTTGATGGCCTCGCTAAAGAGCCCATTAATATGCTCGTAGCGCACGGTCCGATCCGGCTTGAAGAAAATCAGTTTTTTCAGGCTGCGGATGCGCGGCATGAGATTGATCCCAAGTAGATAGGCCAGGCCAAACACCGGCGCGCTCTGGGCATGCGTGTCGCCGTGCAGCGTGTCGGGCTGAACGTCCGACTCGTTTTTAATCAGACCGTCCAGGATATAGATCGCCTCGTAAACCCCGCATGGAATGAAATGGCTGAACAGCGCGATGTACATGTCAGACACATGGTAGTAGCCGATTCCTCCATAGCCTCCATAGCGGATATGATATTCCGACAGCAAGTTCTGCTCGTACATATTCCACTTGGTGCCGTCGGCCGAAGCACTTTTTCCAGTACCCCAGTATTTTGGCAGTAAGAACTTGTTATAGGCGTTGATGACCTGCACCGTTGCCTTCTCCAGCCGCTCCTCGGTCACGTGGTGCAGGTTCAGCCAGGCTACTTGCTTGCGGCTCAGGTCTTTGACGGAGCGGGCTGTCTGCGTGGCGCCGAGATTGCAGCCATAGCAGAACAATGTCGTGATGAAGCGTTTGCGCGGATCGTCGATCTTCGAGTCGAACCCGGACAAGGGTCCAAAGTGCTTATGGAGATTGAGCCAGCCTTCGGACTCGACAAGGATATCGAGAATGTTCTTTTCCGGCAGGCGGGCGGTCAGCAGCTTGTCGATCTGGTCGAGCGCGGCGGGCTTGTCGTCCTTGGCGTGCTTTCGCAGCACCAATTCGGTACCGAGCAGTTCGACGTGTTCGTTTTCGGGCAGGCCGGCGTCGACGCGACTGGCCGTATCGCCCAGCCACTTTTTGAGCCCGGCTGCAAACTCCTTCGGCTCCGTCGGAAAACCGAGCATGGCACCATAGTCGGCCACTTGGGCCTGATAGGACTCCCAGTCGATCAGTTGCACCCGGTAGTCGCTGTACTGGTCACTGTTCGCCACGTACAGATCCCCCGACTGCAATTCCTGCATCGCTTCCGTCAACACGCACAACTCGAAATACTTGCGGTTCACCTCCGTTACAGGGGCGCCGCCTGATCGCTGGCCAGTGATCAGGCGGCGCCACTTATCCGGGATCCATTTGAGGTTAATGTTCGCGTCGGCAATCGAAATACAGTCTCTATGGCTCTGGCGGTTGGCCAGCACAAAGCGGATGGCGGCGATGAGCGACAGGTCTGCGGACGTGGACTCCAGGTTCAGCAGGCCCAGACAGTTGAGCAGCAAAGGCCGCTGCGTCTGGTAGGGAGCCAACATGAACGGCAAGTAGTTATTGCCCGCATAGGCGATATGCTCATCACACTCGATCAGCAGGCTTCCCGGATCGTCATGAAAGGCTGCCGCGATGCGCGTGCCGCGCTCCGCGTCGGTTTCGCCTTCCTGAAACGCTTCGAGCACGTCACGCAGCTGGGCGATCAGTTTCTCGGCGCGTTTTTGGTGTTCGAGATAGTATTGCTGGAGCGCAAGCTCGGCGCCGGTGTGGATTTTTCGAAGCTTGCGGATGAACATGCCCACCGCATCGTCCAGCGCCTTGCTCAGCTGGGCGTGAAACAGCAGGACCATCAGCGCATAGCGCTTGTTGGGCTGCGTCGACTTCATGTCGGCGGCATCCAAGGCCCGCGCCTCATGGATATACTGGCTGCGCTTGACGACAGGAATATGATCGACCGCCGGCAGTTCGCTAGACCAGCTTTTGAGCCAGCCTATGTGTTCGAGGTACTGACGCACTTCCGTGTTGGTTGGCTTTTTGGGCTCCTGCTTCAGTTGCTGCCACCCGGAGAGCGACTGTTGTGGCCCGCCCGCCAGCATGGCGTCAAATCTCTCGATGACAGCCGCCGCTAGGGGTTCGGCCAGCGACCTAAAATAGCGGTCGTTGACTTGGTTTCGCACTTTCTGCGCTTTCCGGTTCAAGGTGCTAAACGCCGGCAGCTCGAAACGTTGCCGGATCAATTCCTCAATGACGACGTTGATGATGTCGGCTAATTCCTGCTTTGTCTGCGCCGCCTCGGTTGCCGCCGATTGAATCGCGCTGTCCGTGTCGGCTGTAACGGGGCGGATGCCCAAATAGCTCCGGATGGCCTCGATAAAGCGCTGGCGCGAATCCGATCGCTCCTCGAGGGCGATATCGCGGGCTGGAATGGAACGGTTGTGTGTCGATTTCGATAGGAAGGAAACGATTGGCGCGGGAATGTCCGCCAGCATGGGAAAGTAGCCCAGCCGCTGCACTGTTTTTAGTAACAGCATGATATACAGCCGCGCGGGAGCTGTACGCCCTGTTCTGCGTGCAAATTGAAGTTCCTCGTCGCTCGGCGTGTAGACATCTGTCAGCTCGCGGTGGGTCAGCTCCGGCTTGAACCGCGGATAGGCCGTTTCATGAATACTGGTCAAGCATAGTCCCTTCGATTAACTAGCAGCGAGGCGCCCCATTTATTTCAGCTTTAGAATTCGACGCGCCCCATTTAATACGATGATGCCAATGACCGTGCCGATCACCAGATCAGGATAGTGGGAGCCAGTCCAGGCGACGAGTGCGCCCGCCACAATCACGCCGATGTTCGCAATGACGTCATTGGCGGAGAATATATAGCTTGCCTTCATATGGGCGCCGCGATCGCGCTTTTTTGCGATCAACACCAGACACGCGACGTTCGCCGCCAGCGCGAGCGCGCCGACGCCCATCATCAAGCCGGATTCCGGCTCGCTACCAAGCAGGGTACGCCGCACGACCTCTCCAAGCGCCCCGAGCGCAAGCGCCATCTGCAGCCAACCAGCAACGTGCGCTGCGCGGGTCTTGAGCGATGCGGCCCGGCCCACGGCGTACAACGCAAGGCCATATACGGCGGCGTCGGCGAACATATCCAGAGAGTCTGCTACCAAGCCCGCCGATTGAGCAATAAGACCCCACACCAATTCGACTACAAACATGGCGGCATTGATCGCGAGGAGCAAGCGAAGGACTTTCGCCTCTGACTCGTTACCCGCCTTGTCAGCGTCGGCACCATCTTCGGGGGCTGCTGGCGCCGCACCGATCAGATACGCACCAAACTGCAAGGGCATGAGCTTCGAGAGGATGGGATCGATGGTGCCGGTATGCGTCACGTGGAGCTGTCGCTGTCCGATATCGAAGTTGAGCGACTTGATACCTTCTATGTCGGAGAGCGCCATGCGGATCATGTTCTCTTCTGACGGGCAATCCATCTTGGGAATCCCCAGCGTGCTGGTCGTCCGTGCTGCTCGGGCGGCTGCGGGGCGCGACTGGCGCAGTTCGACGCCCAGTCCCAAAGGCAGCAGCGCATCAACCAGCGTTCCTGGAGCACCGCGATGGAAAACGGTTACCGTGCGCGTGTTCAAATCGAACGCCATGCGGTCAATGTCCGGGACGCTCCCCAAGGCCATCCGGATCAAATTCTCTTCGGATGGGCAGTCCATCTTGGACACGAATAAATCGGTTTCCAAGGTGACAGGAGCGGAAGTTGGATCTGGCGTCATGGTAATGGACTCTCGAGTTGAATCCGTTCAGGTTAAACGTTCAAGCAGCTTTAACGTCAAGCACTGTAAGCATCGATTATTGGCGAGGTGTCAGAGCGTCGATAATCCGGCAATCGGCAACCAGGCCGCCCTTGCAGGAGGTCAAGAGACTAGCGAGTCGGTCCTTCAAGAGGAGCAAATCGGCAATCTTTTGTTCCACTGCGGCAAGATGGTTCTCGGTCAGCGCAGTCACCGTACAGCAGTCGCCATTCTGCTGGTCAGAAAAAGATAGCAGGCTCCGGACCTGGTCAATCGTAAAACCGATGTCACGCGCACGCCGTACAAAGGTAAGGCGGTCGAGGTCGTCATTCCCATACTGCCGATAATTGCTTCCTGAGCGGAAAGGCGACGCGAGCAGTCCTATTTTTTCGTAGTAGCGAATCGTGGCAGCCGGTATCTCGGCTGCGCTGGCCAGTTGGCCAATCGTAAAAGTAGGTGACATGGCGCTTGACCTTAAAGTGACATTAAGGTTTATAAAGACTCTTTGCCATCCCGTCAAGCCATGGAACCTATGCGTATCCGGATTTCTTTCTTCATTATTTCCACTTTGCTGGCTACGACGGCAGTGGGGCAATCGGTCGTCGAAAACGGTACTGCCCTCACGTTGAGAGACGCCGTGGCGAAGGCGCGGCTTCAGGCTCCCGCTCTCCAGGGGGCGGATGCTGCCGTGCGTGCAGCCGAGGCCAACGTGCAACTATCCGGCCTGCGGCCCAACCCGACGCTGTCGTTAGAAGCTGAGAACGTCATGGGTTCTGGCCGCTATACCGGTTTCGGCGGCGGTGAAAAAACCATTTCGTTTTCGCTGCCCTTGGAAATGGGCGGTAAGCGTCAAGCCAGGGTCGGCGTGGCGCGGGCTGAAAGCATCGCTGCTGGGATTGGCGCCAGAGCGTCGCAAGCCGACTTGACGCTGCAGGTAACCGAAGCTTTCGTTAGCCTTGCCGCAAGCGAGCGGCACGCGCAGATCGCTAAAACGAGTCACGAGCTGGCCGAGCGCGCCTTCCATGCGGCACGAGAACGGGTGCGAGCGGGTAAAGCGTCTCCAATAGAAGAGCAACGCGCTGATGTCCTGCGCATTAATGCCGAGGTCCGCCTGGGCAAGGCAGTACGCGCAGTCGAGTTGGCTCGGTCCAATGTGGTACGGCTGACGGGCGTCGCAAAGCCATTTGCAATCGCATCGCCTTGGTTTGAGCATGTTGACCGTAGTGACGTACCCGCCGCTTCAGGTGCGGGACTGGCAATTGTGGCTGCTGATGCCGAGGTCGCCGCTGCCGCTGCCCGCATTGTCGCGGCCAGGAGCGACCGCGTTCCCGACGTTACACTCACCGCCGGCATGCGCCGCTTTGGGGAAACTTCCGATAAGGCGGCTGTACTCGGTCTGTCAATCCCCCTCCCACTGTTCAATCCGGGTACAGCCGTTTTATCACGCACGCGGGCTGAATACGATCGAGCTGTAGCAACGCGCCGTGCCGCTGGGCTGGCATTTGACCAGTCCATAGAACAGGCAAACGCCGAGGTTGCTGACGCCGTTGAGGCGGCGCGCGCGGCGAACGGTCCCGCCTTGGCCGCTGCGGAGGAAGCGGCACGTATCGCACGGCTCGGCTACCGCGAAGGGAAATTTCCGCAACTCGAACTGATCGAGGCCGAGCGTTCGTTGGCCGAGACTCGCCAGGCATCTGTAGATGCACTGACGGCATTGCACACTGCGCGTGCGCGTCTGGCGCGGCTACAAGGTTCCACTTCTCCAATTTATAAGGACTGACCATGCAAGCGGTATTTCGATCGGGCCTGTGCGCCGCCATAATTCTGTTGAGCGCGTGCTCGCCCAAGCCTGAAGCGGCGAAGCCGAAAGATTCGGTCGTGGCTCAGAGTGACGACAAGAAAAACGATAAGGACGAAAAGCAAGAGAAGAAGGAAGCCAAGTCCGATGCCAAGAGCGAGGCCAAGGAGAGCGGCGGAAGCGAAGAGAAAGAAGGCGAGTCGGAGGGCAAAGAAGATTTTGTCACGCTTTCTGATCAGCAGATTCGGGCCGCTGGTATCGACGTTGCGCGGGTACGACAATCCTTTGCCGGCGCCATTGAGGCCCCGGCTGTGATCGCCGCCGATCCCAAGCAGGCGGCCGTTGTGTCCAGTTCGGTAGGAGGACGGGTGATCGAAGTGCGGCGCAATCTCGGTGAAGCGGTCAGTCGCGGCGACGTACTTGCTGTCATTGAAAGCCGCGATATCGCCCAGCTGCGCGCCGACATCGAGATTGCCAAACGCCAATATGAACTAGGCCAGGCAACCTTCAAGCGGGAGGAACGCCTGTACGGAGAAAAAGTCACTTCCCGCCAAGAGTTCGAAGTAGCGCGTACCTCGGCGCAAGAAGCGGGGACCCGCTTGCGCTTGGCCGAGCAGCAGTTGTCCGCCGCGGGCGGCGCGGGAGGTGGCCAGCTGAACCGCCTGATGTTGCGCTCGCCCATCAAGGGCAATGTCACAGCCCGTCAGATTGCGCTCGGCGATATTGTCGAACCGAACGCGCATTTGTTCGAGGTCGCCGATCTTAACAAACTGTCCGTCGAGCTGTCCCTATCGCCGGATGACGCGGCGCGTGTAGCAGTTGGCGCGACCGTGGATGTCTCAACGGATGGCCGTTCCGGATCGGCCCGCATCACCAGTATGTCGCGAATTCTTGATCCAACAACGCGCCAAGTGCGCGCAATCGCGATGCTGCCCAATGAGCGCGGCACCTGGCGCATCGGAGAAACCGCACGCGCCTCCATCGCTCTTTCGGGCAAAGCCGATGGCGGCCAGCTTGCAATCCCACGCACAGCGGTACAAACCGTCGAGGACAAGCCGAGCGTGTTTGTTCGCGCGAAGGAAGGGTTCGCGATCAAACACGTCGTTCTGGGCGCTGCCGCGGCTGGCTATGTGAAGGTTTTGTCCGGCTTGGAGGGAAATGAACAGATCGCCGTGAGCAATACATATCTGTTGAAGGCCGAGCACGGCAAAGGTGAGGCTGGCGACGATGACTAATTTCCTCATCCCAGAACATTCCGAGGATTTCCAACCATGATTTCACGCATCGTCAATTTTTCTGTCGCTCGCCGGTGGCATGTACTCATCGTGACGATTCTGCTGTCGATCATCGGTGCTGTTGCGCTAACCCGCCTTCCCATCGACGCGGTACCGGACATCACTAATACGCAGGTCCAAATCAACGTCGTGGTACCAGCCCTCTCGCCATCCGATGTCGAGCGCCAGGTAACGTACCCGATCGAAACCGCGTTCGCCGGCATCCCGGGACTTGAATCTACGCGCTCGCTGACCAGGCATGGCTTCGCGCAGGTGACAACCGTGTTCAAGGATGGGACCGACATCTATTTTGCGCGCCAGCAGATAGCCGAACGAATGCGAGCCGTCGAGCGATCGCTACCCCCTGGCGCGAATGCAAGCCTGGGACCGATCGCGACCGGTCTTGGAGACGTCTATATGTGGACCGTCGAGTTTGCGGCGAAGCCAGGCGCGAAGGCAGGTTCAGGTGCCGGCCTGCAGACCGATGGCAGTTATGTCACGCCCGAGGGCGAGGTGCTGCGCAGCGCGGCTGAAAAGGCGACCTATCTTCGTACGGTACAGGACTGGATCGTCGCGCCCCAGCTAAAAAACACCGAAGGACTGGCCGGCGTTGATGTCATTGGCGGCTATGTCAAACAGTATGTGGTCACGCCCGATCCACAACGGTTGGCGGCGCTGGGAATCAGTTTATCGATGCTGGGTGAAGCACTTGAACGCAACAATACCAGTGTCGGCGCTGGCGTAGTCTTCCAGAACGGCGAGGCACTTACCGTGAAGGCCGATGCGCGCATCACTTCGACAGACGAGTTGGCCAAGACCGTCATCACCACCCGGAGCGGTACGCCGGTTCTGGTTTCGCATGTCGCCACTGTCGGTCTCGGCCAGGAGGTGCGGTTTGGATCCGCGTCAGAAGGCGGGCAAGAAGTTGTGGTAGGTACTGCCGTGATGCGCATCGGCCAGAACAGCCGGACGGTCGCCGCTGCGGTAGACGTGCGGTTGAAGGAAATCGCACGCTCGCTACCTGCGGACATGCTGATCCGGCCAGTGCTCGATCGCACCCGTCTCGTTGACGCGACCATCAAGACAGTTGCGATCAATCTGACCGAGGGTGCGTTGCTGGTGATCGTGGTCCTGTTTGCGCTTCTCGGGAATCTGCGCGCGGCTCTCATCGCCGCAGCGGTCATCCCGGTCACCATGATGCTGACCTCCGCCGGCATGCTCAAGGCAGGCTTGTCGGCCAATCTCATGAGTCTGGGTGCGCTCGATTTTGGCCTGATTGTCGACGGCGCTGTGATCATCGTGGAAAACGCGCTGCGCCGCATCGCGGAACGCCAGCATTCTCTCGGCAAAGTGCTTTCCAGGTCCGAGCGGCTGGAAACAGTTGCTGCAGCAGCGCGCGAAATGATCAGGCCGAGTGTCTACGGACAAGCAATCATCATCCTCGTGTATGTGCCATTGCTAACCTTCCAGGGCGTAGAAGGCCGCATGTTCGCGCCGATGGCCTTGACGGTCATACTCGCGCTCTTGTTTGCTTTTGTTTTATCCCTGACGTTCGTGCCAGCGGCAATCGCACTATGGCTTTCCCGCCATGTCGATGAGAAGGAAAACAGGATGGTGAAAGCCGTATCGTCGACTTACGCGCCTTGGCTGGACCGGGCTCTGACCCGGCCCAAGCTGATAGGCGTGATCGCCGTCGCCGCTTTTGCCGGTGCCATTGGACTGTTTTCCACCCTGGGCCAGGAATTTCTTCCGACGCTCGATGAGGGAGACGTACTGCTACAGGTGGCCCGCATCCCAGGAACCTCTATCGATCAAAGCCAGGCCATGCAGTTTGCAGTGGAGAAGGCCGTCGCGAAGCTACCAGAGGTAAAGCTGGTATTTTCGAGAACCGGGACGGCCGAACTGGCGGCAGATCCCATGCCGCCGAATATCACGGACACCTTTGTCATTGTCAAGGACCGGGCTGAGTGGCCGAAGCCGAAAATGAGCAAGGCTGAACTGGTTGAGAAGATCGAGCATGCCGTAGCTGGCATCCCTGGTCAAAACTACGAACTTACGCAGCCGATCCAGATGCGCTTCAACGAGCTGCTTGCTGGCGTGCGCGGTGACATTGCCGTTAAGGTCTATGGTGACGACTTCGACGTGATGGTACGGACCGCGGAACAGATCGCGACGAAGCTGCGTGCCGTGGAGGGTGCTGAGGATGTGCGCGTGGAGCAAGTGCAAGGGCTACCACTACTCGATGCGCGCCTTGATCGCGACGCCATGGCGCGAGTGGGGCTCACTGCACAGGACGTGTACGACACTTTGGCGGCGGCTGTCGCCGGGCGCGAGGCCGGTTCGATCTACGAGGGCGATAGGCGTTTCGATGTCGTGGTGAAGCTGGGTGAAGGGATACGAAACGATGTGGAGGCGCTGCGCCAACTGCCGGTCCTGACTCCGAGCGGCAAATTTGTGCCGCTGGGATCGGTGGCGGTACTGGCCACGGCCAAGGGCCCCAATCAGATCAGCCGTGAAAACGGCAAGCGCCGGGTAGTGGTGCAGGCAAACGTGCGCGGTCGCGACATCGCCGGCGTCGTCAAGGAAGCCCAGGGTAGTATCAACGCTGACGTGCGGGTGCCTGCGGGCGTATGGCTCACATGGGGCGGACAATTTGAAAATCTTGAGCGTGCCCGCTTGCGTTTGGCGGTGGTGGTTCCAGCATGCTTCGCGCTTATCGTAGTGTTGCTTTACTCGGCCGTAGGCTCATGGCGCGCCGCTGCTGTGGTGTTCACTGGAGTGCCACTTGCTCTGATCGGTGGTATCGCAGCGCTGTGGATTTGTGGCTTGCCGTTTTCAATATCGGCGGCGGTGGGTTTTATCGCGCTATCCGGTGTGGCGGTGCTAAACGGTCTGGTGATGGCCGGCTCAATCGACGACCTGGCGAAAACGCTGCCGTGGGATCAGGCCGTGCGCGAAGGTGCGTTGCGGCGACTGCGGCCGGTATTGATGACGGCACTGGTTGCCTCGCTCGGATTCGTGCCGATGGCCCTGGCGACAGGCGCGGGCGCCGAGGTTCAGCGGCCTTTGGCCATCGTCGTCATTGGCGGGCTGATTTCGGCCACAATCTTGACTCTGTTTATGCTGCCTACCCTGTACCGGCGCTTTGCGCGTCCCGAGGAAAGCGTGGCCGAGGGAATCTGATGAGAACGAAACTCGATTGTTATTGCACCTGAAGGACGGGACATGGAAAAACATTATGACGTAGCGATTATCGGCGCGGGCTCGGGCGGGTACATCGCCGCGATTCGGGCAGGACAGCTCGGGCTTTCGGTCGCCTGCATTGAATCGAATCCTTATGCGGCGCCGGACGGCCAACCGCGTCCCGGCGGGACATGCCTGAACGTGGGCTGCATCCCGTCTAAAGCATTGCTTGCGTCGAGTCACCTGTACGAGCAGGTAGTACACCACACTGCCGAGCACGGCATTAGCACTGGTATTGCGACGATTGACGTCAACAAGATGGTCGACCGCAAAGACGGTGTGGTAACCAAGATGGCCAAAGGTATCGAATACTTGTTCAAGAAGAACAAAGTCGAATTTATCAAGGCGCGCGCTAAATTCGTGGGCGCGGGCAATGGCGTATTCGAACTGGAGGTATTGAAGGACGGTACAACGCAACGGATCTCGGCACGACACATCATCGTCGCCACGGGATCGAAGCCACGCCAGCTGCCCGGCACGCCAATCGACAATCAGACCGTCTGCGACAATGCGGGCGCACTGGATTTTCGAGAGGTACCAAAGCGCCTATGCGTAATCGGGGCGGGGGTCATCGGCCTTGAGCTGGGGTCGGTGTGGCGCCGGCTGGGCGCTGAGGTAACCCTGCTCGACGCCATGCCTGACTTCCTGCCTGGCTGCGATACCGCTGTCTCGAAAGAAATGCTCAAGTTAATGTCGAGCCAGGGGCTGAAGCTGGATCTCGGCGTGAGCATTGACAGCATAGCGCTTGCCGAGGGGACGGCCGTTGTGTCGTATCGCGACGGAACTGGCGCCCCGAAGCAACTTATCAGCGACAAGGTGATTGTCGCGATTGGACGAATACCAAATACCGATGGCCTGGAGCTCGACGTCATTGGCGTGCAACCAGACGGGCGCGGATACATTCCCGTCGATGAGCACTGCAAAACAGCGGTGCCTAACGTGTTTGCGATCGGCGATGTGGTTCGCGGCCCCATGCTCGCGCACAAGGCCGAGGAAGAAGGCATCATGGTGGCCGAAATCATCGCCGGGCAATCCGGCCATGTGAGCTATAACGCTATTCCCTCAATCATCTACACCAGCCCCGAAGCGGCATGGGTCGGAAAGACGGAGCAGGAACTGACACGTGAGGGCCGCGCCTTCAAGTCGGGGCAGTTTCCGTTCTCGGCAAATGGCCGCGCTCTTGGTGGCGGAGAGGCACAGGGTTTTGTGAAGGTACTTGCTGACGCCCAGTCTGATCTGGTGTTGGGCGTGCACATTGTCAGCTCACTCGCGTCCGAAATGATTGGTGAGGCGGCGATGGCATTGGAGTTTTCAGCCTCGTCCGAAGACATCGCCCGGATTTGCCACGCGCACCCGACCCTGTATGAAGCGATCAGGGAAGCGGCTCTCGCCGTCGATAAGCGCGCCCTCAACATTTGATGTCCTCTGTTAGCAAAACTATATGCGTAAGCCTTTAACTCCCCTCGCTGCTGTGTTGTTTGCCGGCCTGATTTGTGCGGCCGACCTCGGAAGCAAGGCTCTGGTGATTGAACACCTGGCGTACGGTCAGAAAATTGAGTTGATGTTCTCACTGAATCTTGTTCATGCGGTCAACGAAGGTGCGGCCTTTGGTCTTCTCGCCACAGCGGGAGGGTGGCAACGCTATTTGTTCATAGCGATAGCCGTACTGGCATCGGCATTTTTGATTCACATGATAAGAAAGCCCCGGATCGGCTCTGTGGAAAGGCTTGGTCTGGCGATGATTCTCGGTGGCGCCGTGGGAAACCTGGCCGATCGTACCGCTCGCATGGGAGTTGTGGACTGGATCGACTTGTACGCCGGGGTACATCACTGGCCAGCTTTCAACATCGCTGACATTGGCATTACGCTGGGCGCCGCTGTGCTCATCTTGAACGAGGTTTTCCGCGCCAGCGCGAACGTGCCGCCTTCCGGCAAAGCGTAATGCTGAGAGCCGCAAAGAGGACCGTGTGGTAAATTTGCGTCGGGGTTATATTTTCGAAACCGCAAAGGACGGCGTTAATGCTCAATCGAAAAAAAGAAATCGCCAAGTTCTTTTCCGGCTTCGAGGTTTTTCATACAATCTTTCACGGCTATCTACTTATTACAGGCGCAGAAGTCTCCGTACTTGGAGTCGCAGCCACTCCAGGGTGGAATTTAACGGGGATCATTCTGAACGGAACGATTGCCATAGCGCTCGGCATCTACGCGTGGAAAGCATAGGAAACCAAACCGGTATTGCTGGCCATTCCACCGGCTTCGGACCGCCCCTGTTAGCCGTTACCGCCGTGCTTTCACCACATTGAATCCAAATCCGATCACTGCAGCCGAAAGCAGGAGTAGCTGCGCGCCGTAGGTCTGCAAGGTTGGATAGATGCCAAGGACAGGTAGCCGCAGGCCGTTCACAGGTGTCGCCATCAGCCAGCCTGCTTCCTGCAAACCAGCGATTCCCTTTCCAACGAGGACTACGGCCAGTGCGGCGATCAGCACGGAGCTGTATGAGAAGAATTTCCCGATTGGCATGCGCGCACTGGTGCGCAAGAACACGAAGGCAATCACTGACAACAGAACGAGCCCGGTCACGAATCCGCCGAGCAGTGCAGATCCGTTGCCATCGGCCGCGAGCGCCGAGTAAAATAGGACCGTCTCAAACACTTCCCGGTACACAGCGATGAAGGCAAGCGCAAACAGCGCCCACGCCGAGCGTTTCTGCATGGCTGCGCTGAGCTGCCCGTGCAGATATGCCTGCCACTGTCCCGCCTGGCCCTTCTGGTGCATCCACAACCCGACGGACAGTAGCACCACCGCTGCAAAGAGCGACGACAAACCCTCTGTAATCTCCCGGCTGGCGCCACTGATGCTGACAACGTAGGTAGCCACTAACCATGTGACTCCGCCGGCCGCCAGCGCGGAGATCCATCCAGCATGTACGTAGCGCAGTACCTGTGGCCGCTCGGCCTTACGGAGGAATGCAACCATCGCGATCACGATCAGTAAGGCTTCGATCCCTTCGCGCAGGAGGATGGTGAGGGCGCCGACGAACACTGTGGTGGCGTCGGTTTTGTCTTTGCCGGTGACCGCTTCCACACGGACAAAATAGACATCGAGTTGCCGTGCGTGTTCCGACGCGGCTGCCAGGTTGCCACTGGTGACGGCCCCCCTGTACAGTTGCATGGTTCTTTCTACGTCGATCAGTAGCTGGCGGTCGGTAGCATCAAGCGTCGCCTCCAGTGGTTCGAAGCCATCCAGGTATGCCGACAACGCCAGTTCGGTGGCCGTGGCGCGGTCCCCGACTTTCAATGCTTGCAAGCTGCCCTGAAGCAGTTTACGAGACAGAGCGATTCCGGACTGCCCGTGTTGCTGACCAACCACATCGGGATGGGTCCGTGTATACGCAACTACCGCCCGGGCGGTAGTTGGCGGCATTACCTTTGCAAGTTCCTCCTCCGTCATGGTTACAAGTGCACTCATGTCCGGTAGCGTTTTACCTGGCACGGTCTCGCGCGCGAACGCTTCTTTGCCCGCTTTGATGTCCCTATCGTTGAAGCCGAGAGTTCCTACATAGAACGCCAGGGACCAGCGATCCGCGTCTGACAAGCTGGCAAAAGCCGGCATGGACGTACCTGCAACACCTTGGCTGATCACCTGGTGTAATGCCATGAGTGAGCGCGACTGAGCCCGCTCCCTGTCGGTGAACGCGATTGGCTTCGGTTCAAGCTTGGTTGCGAGAGAGCCGTCACCGGCTCCGCTAGCGCCGTGGCAAGACGCGCACTGCGCCTTGTACAGCGTGGCGCCACGGGATAGCTCGGGCACGCTTCTAGGCGCCACCGGAAAAGGATAAGCTGCCAGGAGCAACTTGTTCGCGTGACGGGCGAGCTCGCTGACGCGCAGCGGCGGGTCTTTACGTGCAACCGCCTGTTGCAGGCGAGTTACGATCGAAGTCAACGCAGCGTGCGAAGCATGGGGTGGCAGCGCGATAACCTGAGAGCGGGCGCGCTCAGAAAACTCCTGCATTTCCTTGTATTCCATCTCGCTGATAACCGTCCCGTTTTGGACGGCGCCGGCGTAGTCCACGGCGACATAGTCGAGCGGTTGCCAAAGTTGTCGGACCTCCGGCTCGTTTGACTGGGGAGCTGCGTGGACATTGTGTAGCGCGAAACCGCAGCAAAATGCGAGATGGAGAAATAGTTTCCAGATGGGGTGCTTCATTCTTGACCGTTCACAGCGACGTTATTGCGGGTATTACACACCTTGTAGCAGGTTGAAGGTCAAGGCCTATCCCACCGCGCGGCGATTCGCAACTGGCATAGTTGAGTCTCGTCAGTTCCCGAGGACATTGCCGACTTATCATCGGAATGTGATTGTATAATGCGGCCATGAAACGCTTTCTCCTCATCTTTCTGATCATCCTGTTGCCGCTTCAAACGGCCTGGGCGGCAGGGCTGTGCAGTATCGTGGGGAGTGTAGAGGCGGCCGGTACTAACGTGATACTGGTCGATCGTGCAGCCGAAGCGGAGTCATTCGAAACAATCGCGGAGTCAGGTTGTGGGACGGTCTGTCCCGCAGGGTGCAACTTGTGGGCCGCCGTTATACCGAGCTCGCTAAATCTGAGTTCACTCGCAAATGCTGAGCGTAACCGGCTGCCTCCCGAATTCGATTTCGAGTCGCACATTTCCGACGGCCCCCACCGGCCCAAGTGGGTTTTTCGTCGCTAAGCCTGCAACGAAAGCAAATCACGTCTAGGCATCTGGTTCCCTGTGCAGCCAGTCCCAAGGCGTTTGAATCCTTCCAGGCATCCCTCATTAAACGTTGAGATCCGCTCGCCAGTTCCTGGCCGGCGACCCCATCCTTAAATTCGTCGCCTATCTTTTGCTGATCAGATGGTGGGAATTAGCCGACTCGTTGGCGTTCGCATGACCATTCTGAAAAGACGAGATATCGATCTCCCAGACGGCATTTGCCGCCTTTTAACTAGATAAAAGGACTTAAAAAATGAAGCTTTTATATACACTTCTCCCATGCGTGATAGCCACCGCACTCGTCATTTCTTCGACCGCATCGGCCGCTGAATCGCCGTCCAGTAAAGTCAGGACCAATAAGGAAGTTCGTGAGGATAGCCCGTTGGGGTATGTGGCCGCCCCTGGTACTGCTGCCGAGGAAATCACTATTGTGGCGGGCAAGACACGTCACATCAAAGTAGTCCGACTTGAAACTTATCGTATTGTCCGTGGTTCCTCTGTTGCGGTTTGGACCTTCGATACGTTTGGTCTGCCGACGTTTCCATTATCAAAAATCCTGCCTGGCGCTTCGGAGGTCACTGTCCATGTGGCTGAAAATCCTATGTACGCCAATTAGCTAACTATGATGTCTGAGCAGTAGTCATCCACTGCGACATGCTCACAGGTCAACTCATCACGCCTCGCCCACAATGGGAGGCGTTACGGGGACATACCGCAACACAATGCTCTTTTGAACAGGCAGCAATTTGGGATTGCATTATGTGGACAGCCTCCTGCGCCGATTATATGGCCAAAATCGCTTACTCCATTAAGAGGATTGTCGACGTCTTCCTCGGCGGCATGCCTACCTTGACGCAATATGACACGCCTGGCGCTCTCGCGGACATCCGCGCCTGCGGCGCCAACGGAAAACAGGCGTTCATGACCATGTCGTTACAATTTTGCAATAAAGTCGTAGGTGTATCGAACGCACGACCAGTCGACGTTATTCTCCTCCCCATCGATATCGTCCGCCCGTTCAAGAACATTATGACAACTCGCAAGCTCACTATGCCTCAACCCAACCTAGCCCTAGTGGAGCGGTTCATTCGCATTGCTGTTGCCCTTGCACTGCTCGCACTCACCCTTGGGTGGCTTATGGACTTGCATGGTATTTCTGCAGCGCTTGGATGGTTCATTGTCCTGGCAACCAGCCTTGACCTGTTCATCAGTGGGATCGTTGGATATTGCCCGCTTTATCATTGGATTGACGTTCCCTGGTCGCTCTCTAAGGGGCCATCGGTCAAGCATGAATACCCGGCTTCACCTCGACGCCTTCCCTGGTTGGCCTTCCCCGGTGCGGGGGTATCAGTGGAGTTAGGTGTGGTTGTTGAAAAGGCGGTGAAGCGTTATGGCGCTATCCCGCTGTTGCTCGGCAGGCCGCTCAGCATTGCTCCGGAACTTGGCACAGAACTGAATTATCTCCTCCTCTCGCGCTTGATCAATAAGGTAACGGCGCAGTTAGCCGGACAAGGCGTGAGCCAGAAGACTTATGTCGCCATTATTAAACAGCAGGATATGGATGTGTTCGTATTCATCGCGGCGGTAAGCCGCCTTGGAGCGATTCCAGCGTTGCTCTCGCCCACCCTTGAGAGATGGGTCATGGAAGAGCTGCTCTCACGCCTTGGTTGGCCTCTTGTTATGGCGGATTCGGCCGCGGTGGAATTTTATCGGCTTGTAGAAGAGCAACGATGCGAAGTTTTGGTAGTGGATAGGGAAGTAGAAGGCGCCACCTACATAAACGACTGTGTGCCCGCGAACAGTTGTAAGCCCATTAGCCGTGCCCCTGATTCGCTGGCCGCGATTACCCATACATCCGGTACAACAGGCGTCCCCAAACTGTGCATGCATACCGGCCGAAGCCTCGCCGGTCAGGCGTGCGTGCAAATCCTTGCGCACAAGGTGTTTCTAACAAAGCGGGACGTGTTTGCGACATGCCCAACGGCTATCCATGCGCGCGTTCTATCGGGATGGCACGCGATGCTTGCAGTCGGATGTGCTCATCTGGCCAATTTTCGACCCAGATCCTTTCGTGACGGCTGCTTTGTTTAGTCGTCATAAGCCAACTGTCGTTGATACGTTTCCCAACTTGTACGTTCGATGGGAGGACTTTGCCGACGACGCAAGAAGGCCACTATCAAACGTGCGTTTTTTCTTGTCGACATTCGATGCAGTGCACCCAAGGCCAATCCAACGATTACTTGCATGCTCGTCAAAATTTCTCCCACTGTGGGTTCAGGGTTATGCACAAAGCGAGGTGGGCCTCGCAACGCTCAGCGTGCGCTGGCGGCGCAAGAGTATGAGTGACGCGCGCAATGTCGGTAAGCGATCCACTAACCCCAGTTGGGCAGTCGGCTAGGGTGATGCCCCGTGCAGGGGCACATGCGCGATGCAGTTGACGATATTCATGGCAGCTAGCATCACGTACTTGTCGCTCTCCTCGGGCCGCACCTTGGCTAGCCACTGCGTCAGCTCGGCTGTCACATAAGCGAGCAGATGTGGCTCTGGGTGGCCGGCAATGTATTTGGCCTGCGACTGACTGGCGAGTGCCGGTCCCAGACCGTTGGCGAAGTTGACTGTCCCGCTGAAGCGCGCGGCTTGCTTATCCAGTTCGTCCTCTGTGATGCGCGGCCATTGGATACCGGACTCTCGCATCGCCAGGAAGCAGACGAACAGGCGTTCCAGCAAGAACTCCATTTTCTCGAAGGAGACGCCGAATTTCGTCAAGACGAGGAAGGATCCAAACAGCGTGGGCTGCTGTTGAAACACTTCGTCTGCCAATGCCGTTTTGCGCTCCATGGTCATGGTGCGTAGCGCTTCGATGGCCCGGGCTAGGTGTTGTGCTGTAATGCGTGGCATCGGAGGCTTTCAGGTTACAGCTGTATTCGGTTGACGGCCAGCGCGGTAGTGCCACGGCAGCAGTGCCTCGACTTGCTCGACAGTTTTGGCTGCGGGCAGTTCGCGCAGTACGTGGCACAGCCACTCGTAGGGCTCGACGCCATTCGCCTTGGCGGTCTGCATCAGCGAGTAAATCACGGCACTGGCATGGGCGCCAGCCGGCGTGTCGGCGAACAACCAGCCTTTGCGCCCGACCACGAACGGTCGGATCGCATTTTCGCAGCGGTTGTTGTCGATCGGCAGATCGCCGCGCTCGACGTACCGTACCAGCTTCGGCCAGTACTTGTGCATGTAGCTTAACGCTTCGCCCAGCTTGTTCTTGCCGGGAACGCCGGGCAGGGTTGCGTCGAGCCAAGCCCGCAGCTTGGCCAGCAGCGGCAGGCTGTGTTGCTGTCGCGCCTGCCAGCGTTGCGCATCGTCGCCGTCGCGCCAGGTGCGTTCGATACCATACAGCTTGCCGATCAGATCGATCGCCTCGTCCGCCTTGCCGCGCTTGCCCTTGGGCTGCACCCGTGCCGCCTCCACGAAACGCCGGCGCACATGCGCCCAGCAGACGAGATGCTCGACGTGTTCGGTGCGCGCCACGGCGTTGTACGCCTCGTAGCCGTCGGTCATCAGGTAGCCGCGAAAGCCTTCCAGCAGGCGTGACGGCACCTGGGCGCTGCGACCCGGATCGTAGTCGTACAGGACCACCGGCCGAGCAGGAGGACCGCCCGTCTGCACCCACATGTAACTGTTGCTGGTGGGCGTCTTGCCCGGCTCCTTGAGCACCTGTACCACGGTCTCGTCCATGTGGATCAGGGCACCGTCGAGCAATACGTCGCGTAGCAGATTGTGCAGAGGCTGCAGGAGACCGGCAGCGCCGATCACCCAGCGCGCCAGGGTCTGACGCGGCACCAACGCACCATGACGCGCCAGCACGTGCTCGAAGCGGGCCAGCGGCAGCCCGTCGAGAAACTTGGCCACCAGCAGCAGGGCCAGGAAATTGACGCTGGCATTGCTCTTTGGCAGAGGCTGTGGCGCCAGCGGCGCGGTCAACGGCGCGTGGGCGCTGCCGGGGCAACCGTAGCGCTTGCGCACATGACGCAGCACACGCACTTGCATCGGCACGATGTCGAGCTGCTCGCTCACGTCTTCGCCGATCACCACCATCGCGCTGCCGCAAGGACATGTACGCTCCGTTTCGGGCACATCGTGCACCACGTCCACTCGCGGCAAGCCGGTCGGCAAGGCAGTGCGCTTGCCGCGCGCCTTGCGTGAAGGCGGCTTGCCGCCGGCATTTGCCGGTGGCTGGGGCGCCTCGTCCTGCGTCGCGCCACTGCCTTGCGCCAGCGCTTCGGCCTCGTCGAACAGGCCGTGCTGCAGCGCTGCCATCTGCTCCGAACTGGCACCATAAAGGCGATGGCGCGCCAGCTTGGCCTGCTCGACCATGCGCACCACATACTCGTTGACCGCCTGGGCAGCGGCACGCTGTACTGCCTGCTCTAAGGCATGTTGAGCCGCTTGCGTGGCCTGTGCATGAAGGGTCTCGACCGTGGCGACGAACGCCTTCTGTTGCGCGTGCAGCAGGACGGCCAAGCTGGCGGCGTCCTTGGGTAGTGAGGCCGGCAACCCGAACGCGGCCACGTCGGGCTTGGGGAGCGCGATCGGCGGCAGCGTGAGGGCGGGAATGTCGGAAACTGCAGGCATTCAGCATGTTAACAGCCCCCATCAGGAAACAGAAGAGTACGCGAGAGTTTTATGCGGGGCGTGGCGCCACAGGTCGAAGCCTTCGAGCAGCCACTGCAGTTGTTGCGCGCTGATCGGCTCCACGCCCGACCGCTCGTCCGGCCAGGCGAAGCGTTCGGCCTCGAGCCGCTTGAGCCACAGACAGAAGCCGTTGCGATGCCAATACAGCACTTTGAGCTTGGTGCGCTGCCGGTTGACGAACACGTAGAGCGCCTGGGCAAATGGATCAAGACCCAGTTCCTGCTCGACCAGCACCGACAAACCGTTGATTGACTTGCGAAAGTCCACCGGAGCCCGGCACAGGTGCACCTGTGCGATGGAGTAGCCAGGATGCATCAGCGCGCTCGCTGGGTTGCTGTCGCCAGCGCCGCCAACCATTCCGGAGTGGGCAGCAGGCCAAGCTCCATACGCACAGCGCCG
>Ga0187843_10000213_pt1 | contig 46539 bp, 48 predicted proteins | sample SpaLakP09_SKY_43_FD_134516 | JGI IMG/M metagenome (GOLD analysis project Ga0187843, IMG submission 134516) | Oligotrophic lake water microbial communities from Sparkling Lake, Wisconsin, USA - SP09_SKY_43 | ecosystem: Environmental > Aquatic > Freshwater > Lake | place: USA: Sparkling Lake... | reverse complement strand
GACCAACATGAAACGTACTTACCAACCTTCCGTCGTTCGCCGCAAGCGCACCCACGGTTTCCGCGCACGTATGGCAACCCGCGGTGGCCGCGCTGTTCTGAACGCACGTCGCGCCAAAGGCCGTAAACGCCTGGCAGCTTGATTATCAGTTTTGGTCTGCGCCAGCCTTGCTGAATTCGCATGATCAATATTGAAACTCAGCATATAACTGAGCCAGTTCAGGCAGGTGCAGGCGGCGTGGATTTTGCCCGCGTTCGACGCATCGTTAAAACGGATGAGTTTTCATCCGTTTTTCGTTTGCGCCCCGTGCAAAAAACCGCGCATTTTGTGCTGTACACCAGAACCAATGATTTGCCGCATGCCCGTCTGGGTGTGGTGGCCGCTAAACGTTTTGCGCCACGTGCCGTGACGCGCAATACCATCAAGCGCGTTACCCGCGAGATTTTTCGTCACGCATCATTGCTGAATGTGGATTGCATCGTGCGGCTGTCCCGCCCTGTTAACAGCAAGGCCGGGCCGGCGACGACCGCCCAGCTCAAGCGTGAGCTCAGGGCGGAAATCTTGCGTCTGTTTGCCGCACCGGCTTGCGCAGTGGCGGTTAGCAAACTGCCGGTAAGTCAACTTTAGGGCATTTGAGATGAAAACCCTGCTGCTCCTGTTGCTCAGATTTTATAAGCTGGCAATTAGTCCCATGCTGGGGCAGAACTGTCGTTTTTATCCCAGTTGCTCTGAATATGCAGCAGAGGCCATCAAGATACATGGTGCCGCCAAGGGTAGTTTGCTGGCAGGCAAACGCTTGTGCAAATGCCATCCCTGGCATCCTGGCGGCGTGGATAATGTGCCACCTGCTAGTGAAAAATCGCAAACTGCCCCCACATCTGCCCAGTGCTGCCATGATGGCAAGCATACTGGACATTCTTCTCCCCTTTCCTGACATACACAAATGGATATCAAACGTACCGTCCTGTGGGTAATTTTCTCTTTCTCACTGCTCATGCTCTGGAATGGTTGGGGGCAATATAACGGCAAGCCGTCTATGTTCGCTCCACCGCCACCGTCTGTCAAAGTGGCCAGTGCCTCGGCTTCTGCCAGCAATAGTGCTACCGCTACTACAGCCACATCGGCAAGCACTACCGCAGTTGCTGGTACGGATGCAACAGCAGCCCCTGTTATCAAGAGTGAAACCATTATCATCACAACTGATGTCGTCAAGGCGGAAATTGATACCATTGGTGGCGAGCTGAAAAAGCTGGAATTGCTCAAGCATAAAAATGACACGGACCGCACTAAAAATGTGTTCTTGTTCAATAAGTCTGACAAACGTACTTATCTGGCGCAAACCGGTTTGTTGGGCGGTGCTTACCCTAATCACAAATCCGGCTTCGTGGCCAAACCAGGTGTACGTACCCTGGAAGGTGGCAATCAGGTGCAACTGGTGCTGGAATCCGAGCAAAGTGGCGTCAAGCTGACCAAGACTTATACCTTCAAAAAAGGTGAGTACCTGATTGATGTGCGTCATGATGTTACCAATACCAGTGCGGCAGCGGTCACGCCTTCCTTGTATCTGCAATTACTGCATGACGGCACCAAGCCTGAGAGTGGCGGCATTTTCTCTGGCAGTGGTGAGTTCTACGCGCCTGCTGTGTATACGGATGCTGAAAAATTCCAGAAGCTGGATTTTGAAAAAATCGCCAAAGGATCAGACAGTCATGCCAAAGCATCGGACAATGGCTGGATAGCGATGTTGCAGCATTTCTTTGTGTCTTCTTTCATCCCGCAAGACAAGACCAAGCGTGAAATCTTTACGAAACAGGTTGATACCAATCTGTTCGCAGTCGGTAATGTCTTGCCTATGGGCACAGTGGCACCAGGTGCAACCGTCAGTATGAATGCTCAATTGTATTCAGGCCCGCAAGAATCTGCCAAGCTGGAAGCAATTGCCCCAGGTTTTGAGCTGGTTAAAGACTATGGTGTATTGACCATCATCGCCAAGCCTTTGTTCTGGGTCATGGAGCAAATCCACAAGATGCTGGGTAACTGGGGCTGGACGATCGTGGTCTTCACGATCGCCATCAAACTGGCTTTGTTCCCGTTGTCGGCTGCCGGTTATCGCAGCATGGCAAAAATGAAAGTCGTGACGCCGAAGATGCAGGCCGTGCGTGAACGTTTCAAAAACGATCCGCAAAAAATGAACCAGGCCATGATGGAGTTGTATAAAACCGAGAAAATCAATCCTCTCGGCGGCTGCTTCCCTATCCTGATCCAGATGCCTATCTTTTTGGCATTGTTCTGGGTCTTGCAAGCCAGCGTGGAAATGCGCGGCGCACCATGGGTGGGCTGGATCACGGATCTGACTGCACCTGACCCATGGTTTATCTTGCCGGTGATCTATGCGATCTCGATGTATATCACCTCCAAGCTGAACCCGGCCCCGGCTGATCCTATGCAGGCGAAGATGATGTTGTTCATGCCATTGGCATTCTCGGTCATGTTCTTCTTCTTCCCGTCTGGCCTGGTGTTGTATTGGGTAGTTAACAATATCTTGTCGATTGGACAGCAGTGGGTCATCAATAACAAGTTTATTCCGCCCGAGCATAAGGTTTGAAGATAGAGCTTAAAAATTGAGCAAATGAGAAAGCCCGCAAGTTTGCTTGCGGGCTTTTTTGTTTTTGCACAGATATGTTCCAACCTACGATATCTGCTCTTGTAGGTATACGCTCTGTCGCATTTCCGTCACAAACCCACTGACTAATTTGCACTCATCATGTGCAAGCACAGATAGAATTTCAACATGATCTACGAACCCATTCCCATCGCTGCCATTGCCACTGCCCCCGGGCGCGGTGGTATCGGTGTAGTGCGCATTTCCGGCAAAGACCTTGCCCCTGTCGTCGCGGCCCTGTTTGGCAATACACAATTCAAGCCGCGTCATGCCAGTTATCTGCCATTTACCCAGGCAGATGGCACGGTCATTGACCAGGGCATCGCGATATATTTCAAGGCGCCGCATTCTTATACTGGCGAAGATGTGCTGGAGCTGCAAGGTCACGGTGGCCCGGAGGTCATGCAAATGCTGCTGTCACGCTGCCTGGAAGCAGGCAAGGATGCGGGTCTGCGTCTGGCCGAGCCGGGTGAATTCACTCAACGTGCCTTCCTGAATGACACGCTGGACCTGGCGCAGGCAGAAGCGGTATCTGATTTGATCGAGGCATCGACCGAGGCGGCAGCCAAGTCTGCATCGCAATCACTGTCCGGTGCTTTTTCCAAAGTCATCCATGCACTGGTAGAAAAAGTCGTGCATTTGCGCATGCTGGTAGAAGCGACGCTGGATTTCCCGGAAGAAGAAATCGACTTCCTGGAAAAATCCAATGCCCGCGGCCAGTTGGCCACTATACAAACGGCCTTGCAAAAAGTGTTTGAGCAAGCTGCCCAAGGCGCTTTGTTGCGCGCCGGTTTGAACGTGGTGCTGGCTGGCCAGCCGAATGTCGGTAAATCTTCTTTGCTCAATGTATTGGCTGGCGATGATGTCGCTATCGTTACCCCCATCGCCGGTACTACCCGCGACAAGGTGACCGAGACTATTCATATAGAAGGCATACCGCTCAACATCATCGACACCGCAGGCATACGCCACGAGCATGATGAACCTGAAGCAGGCCAGGTCGCCAATGCCATCGATACGGTAGAGCGCATAGGCATAGAACGCACCTGGGCAGAAGTAGAAAAGGCGGATGTCATCCTGCATCTGCTTGACGCCAGCCGCGGCCCTACCCGCGCTGATGATGCCATCGTCGCCCGCTTCCCTGAAGGTGTGCCGGTGATACGCATCTGGAACAAGATAGACTTGTCCGGCCATCATGCCAGCGTCGATGAAATGTCAGATGCCACACATATTTATCTGTCTGCCCATGAACACATAGGTATAGATTTGCTGCGCAAGGAATTGCTGCGCATTGCTGGCTGGGAGCAAACCGGTGAATCACTCTACCTGGCCCGCGAACGCCACCTTATCGCCCTGAAACACGCGCATGAGCATCTGCAAAACGCAGCGGAATACGCAGCGCAAAATGATCAGTCGCTGGATTTGTTTGCCGAAGAACTGCGCCTGACACAAGATCGCCTGAACAGCATCACTGGTGAATTTACTTCCGACGATTTGCTGGGTGTGATTTTCTCGCGTTTCTGTATCGGAAAATAGGCAGCGGCATCAAACATGGCGCAACTCAAGACTCTGATAGATACCGTCCCGCGCTTCTGGCGCGACGACAGATTACCGTTTATCGAGGCACGCTATCTGGCAGAAGGTCGTTCAGACAGTTATGACAAACATGCACACCAGACTTTTTGCATAGGTGCTATTACTGCAGGGGCAAGCAATTTTTTCATGGCGGGTATGCAGCATCATGTGCATGCAGGTGAGCTGGTGATAATCAATCCGGGACAGGTGCATATCTGTAAACCCGTCGATGATTTGCCCTGGGCTTTTTGCATGTTGTACGTTGATGCCAACTGGCTGGCAGCTTTGCAGACTGAACTGGGGCAAGTAAGAAAACCGGAATTTCAGGCTTATACCAGTGCGGTGTCGGGCAATATTTTCCTGTATGAAGGCCTGCTCGATTTATATCAAACCCTAATAGATAGCGAAGCTGAACTGCTTAGCAAACAGGGTAATGTGATCCAGTATTTTTCTGAGGTGCACAAGCACCTGCAATCTGCTCCGGCAGAACTGCAACTGGAAAATGCCAGGCTCAAACTGGCCGCTGATTTTATCCATGAACATTGCACGCAAGACCTGAGTCTGGATGATATTTCTGCCCACGCAGGCTTGTCCACTTCTTATTTATTCCGCGCTTTCAGGAAGCAATATGACATGACGCCGCATGCCTACCTGATTAATCGCCGTGTGCAATATGCGCAAGAGAAATTGCGGCAAGGTGCGACCATTGCCGATGCTGCATTGGAAGCAGGCTTTGCGGATCAGGCGCATTTCCAGCGTGTTTTCAAACGCCTGCTGGCGGCGACGCCGGGACAATACCAGGCTTGAAAATTTGGATCAACTCAGCACCAAATACACGGCACTGATCAATAACATCACAGCCAGGCTGCGGTTAAAGGCCCGCATCAGCGCTGGCTTTTTGAATAGCTGGCGCAAGGCTGTACCTGCGTAAGCCCAGGCGGCTATCGATGCATAGCAGATGAAGAAGTAGATGATGGTGAAGTGCCACACCATGCTGGTGTCACCATTCGCTGCATAAGCGCCCATGCCTGCGATAGATGCCAGCCATGCTTTGGGATTCAGCCATTGCATGAGCGCGCCATACCAGGCTGACGGTCCCTTGCCATGTTCATCCACTTCCAATTTCCCATTATCAACAGCCAGCTTGTAAGCCAGGAACAGCAGGAAAGCGACGCCTGCCCATTTTATGATTTGCGCCAGCGCAGGCATGATGGCTAACAGCTCATGCAGACACAGGCCCGTCAGAAACAGCAAGATCGTAAAACCTATGGTCGCGCCGCTGACATGGGCAAGGCTGGCGCGAAAACCATACTGTGTGCCCGACCGTAATGCAACGATATTTACAGGACCAGGTGAAATGGATGAGGCCAGCGCAAATGCGGCCATGGAGAGATAGAGATTGAGCATAAACGTGGTCCGTATAAGTGAGTCGATAGACAGATTTATACGTGACCACACTTGACCTGTATTGAAGAAAACTACCCTGAGGGCATGTGCAGCACTTACATAGTCATGGCTGCCTGTAAGCGCGGTCGCAGATCATCGACGAGGCGTTTGCGACTGGAGCGTGCATATTCTGCCGGTGAAAACCACATGGCGGCGTTTGCAAAGGCATCGACTACGGGCAGAATTCCCCTCGCTTCAGCCGCACTGAAATCAGTCTTGCTGCCATTGGCTGTCAGGTGGCTAAGCTTTTCTTGTAAAACGCCTTTGCATGCAATTTCAGCGGCAGAAACTGGATTGGCCGTACATATGCCAAAGGTGCCAAGCAGGAAATGCTTCCAGTGGAGTTCTGCATTTTCCGCCAGCCCGGCTATGTTGACCGTGCCATCCGCTTCAAAGCAGACTCGCAGATGCCATACACTGGCATTCATTTCTGTCAGCGCAGCGATATAGTCACGCATGAATTCCTGCTTCATCAGTTTTGGTGCCGCTGTTTCTCCGTGCTCAGCCACCAGCTGTTTTGCTCTTTCGCACCAGACGGTATGACAGCTACGGAAATATTCTCCAGCAACAGTATCGGTGACATCTGACTCACCAAATACAGCAGAGTTGATGGTGGCATTTTCTGAGACTACATAAGAAGGACCGGGCAATATTTGTGCTGCCAGCAAGTCATTTAATTCTGCTTCAGAAATAGCGCAGGCTGCTGCGAATTGTGCCTTGTTCAGGAAATGTCTATTCAGGTAGAGCTGTAGTTCAGACATGTTGATATTCTCTCTGGACATGAAAACTGCCTTTGGTTAGGCAGGATGTTGCGCCATAAGTTTGGGGGGGCACTTATGCGTTAGCCATGTACATGGCGACTATCTGCCGGTGCCTGTTCACGCTCTAGCAAACCATAGTCACGCACTACCGATGCAATACGTAAACGGTAAGCTGCGAACACGTGGCCGCGTCCTTCTGATTGCGCCGCCCTGTGCTCTTCGGTATTGCGCCAGTTGGCGACTGCTGCTTCATCACGCCAGAATGACAGGGACAAAATCTTACCGGGGTCAATCAGGCTCTGGAAACGCTCTATGGAAATAAAACCATCCATCTTCCGGAGCAAAGGTGCAAGCCCTGCTGCGATATCCAGGTATTCCTGTTTGTTTTCTGCATGTGGTATGACTTCAAAAATCACGGCTATCATGTGCTCTCCTTGTTTTAGATGTTGTGAGTAAATACCGGGATGCGGCCATTCAGCGAAGCTCTGTAAGTCCAGCGTAGTGCAGCAAAATCAAATGCGGGTATGCTCAGCAAATGAGACAGACAAGTGGCTGTGATGCGCTCTGCAATGTCCTGACCAGGGCAGGCGTGGCGACCATGGCCAAAGGTGAACACTTTTCTGTCTGGCCTGTCCAGTTGCAGGAGGTCAGGATCAACATTGGCCGCCGCATCACGATTGGCAGCAGCCAGCAAGACCACGATGACATCGCCCGCTTGCAAGGGCTGACCATCGATTTCGCAATCATGGTTGACGAAGCGTCTGGTGTTTTGCACTGATGCATCGTAACGCGCCACTTCGGCTACGAACTGGCTTAATTTTTGTGCAAGGGCAGAAGTGTCTGCACGCAAGTCTTGCAGCAAGATGGGATGTGCTTGCAAGGCAACGAGGCAATTGCCTGCCAGGCCAGCAGTGGCTTCATAAGTTTGCGACAGCAGGCCTATGAGGTTGGACAAGATGCCCTCAGCATGCTGCCAGCCGCATTGCCCAGCTTCGTTTTGCAGGCCAGCCAGAAGTCCATCCTGTTTTGCCTGGCTGTCTTGCATCAGTCGGTGGAAACTGTTTTGCAAAGCCTTTGCTGCGTTATGTGCTGTATCGATTTGTTCTGCTGTACTCAATGGCGACAGGCAGCGCACGAAATCTGCCATCCAGCTTGCCAGGGCGGGCAAGGCATCTTCTTCAAACCCCAATACACTGCCCATGACATGCACAGGCAGGTCGAACAGATATGGTGTCAGCCCGTTTCCTTTCCTTACATCATATTTGCTCATGAGTCTGGTGGCATGCTGGTACGTATGTGCAGCGATGCCAGACAAGTCCAGCTTGCGTAATGAGCTTTGTATGACTTGCTTGGGCAGAGCATGTGCCTGGCCTTCATTCATGCGTATCAGATTTGAGAATACTTCTCCCGCCGTGCCACCCGCAATATTGCGCGGCACGGGTTCGGCAACCGGCCTGACGGCGCAGGCTGGAGACTCCAGCACTTGCTGCACTACGGCGGCGCGGCTGGCAATCCAGCATTTGAGTTCTGCATCGAAAACCAGCGTGGGCCCTTCGCGCAGGCTGGCGTAATACGGATAAGGGGCTGGGTGGCAAGCGGCATTGAGGATGGTGATTGGATGTGTCATGGTATGGCCGTTGGGTAAGTAATGAAATGCAGTATAGGGCTTGTTTGCATTGAACAATTCGCTTACCATCAAACTATGAATGCAGACAATCCCACCAATATAGAATACGCCGATACCCAATTAGCCAAGTTGGCTGGTGCCATTGCCGAGCCTGCGCGCTCCCGTATGCTGTGCAGCCTGATGGACGGGCGCGCCCGCACCAGTACTGAGCTGGCTGTCGTGGCTGAGGTCAGTCCTTCCACGGCCAGTGTGCATTTGAGCAAATTGCTTGAGCAGCATCTGGTGAACGTGGTAGCGCAGGGCAAGCACCGCTACTACCAGTTAGCAAGCAATGAAGTCGCGATTGCACTGGAATCCCTGCTGCTGATCGCAGGTTTGCCCAAATCACGCTTTGTGCCCAACACGCCAGACCGCCTGCGCAAGGCGCGTACCTGTTATGACCACATGGCGGGTGAGGTGGCAGTGGGTGTACATGATTACCTGATGCAGCATGCCTGGATCAGACCTGTGGATGGTGAAGAAACCGCCTATGAATTGACAAGCACAGGCAGCAAAGGCTTGGAAGAATTGGGTCTGGATATCGCCACTACCCGCAAGGCCAGACGGCGTTTCGCCTGCTCATGCCTGGACTGGAGTGAGCGCACACCGCATCTGGGTGGCGCATTGGGTGCCGCTTTATTGAATTTGCTGCTAAACCACGCCTGGCTGGAGCGTGACCTTGATAGCCGGGCGCTGGCTCTGACCAGCAAGGGCAAACGTGAATTTCAAAAAGTGTTTGCCTTAAAAACCTGAAACCTCAGGTCCGAGGCTTGAGGCTTAAGATCTGGGCTGCGCTTACTCTGGGTTTACTCTTTTGTACCAGATTTGATCTTGGCAAGCCTATCAATGATTGCTGGCTTTAACTTGCGGAAGTACACCAAGTCTATTGTAAACATGGAAACAAGAGCCAGGCCGATAGTCAGCACGCAGCTAATCCATATCGAGTCTGGTGCAGCTATGCGGTTGGACAGATAAATTGCTGCGAATATTGTCAAAGCCGTCATGAATTCACGCCAGAATGGCTTGCGTGTCTTGAATGTTTTCTGCGCTGCCAGTAACACCAGGTCCGGGTAGTGTTTGGGCGCAACATCCTTTAATTCAGGTACTGCCAGCAATAAGGCATCGGTGCTGAAATTTTGCATGATTATTCCTTTATCAGCCTGATTTCAGGCCACGTTCAGATTATCTGCCTCAATACACGCTTAGTCTACGGTCAAAATGTAAAACATTTACCGATGGCATCTTTAAAGGGGCATTTTTTCAGACGGGCATTCCCTGCTTATGCTGCTGGCCGTTGTTTTGCCATCAAAGCTGGTCGTAAATAACATAAGCAAACTTCAAAATCTTATATAGATGGGAATAATAAGCAGGTTTGCCTATGGTAAGGTATGTGCAAACTGTTTTCACTATATGCATCATGTGTCAATTACTAGGAATGAACTGCAATACCCCGACTGATATCGTTTTCAGTTTTACCGGGTTTGCAACACGCGGCGGTTTGACGGACGAGCACAAGGACGGCTGGGGCATCGCTTTCTTTGAAGGAAGCGGCGTACGCCTGTTTGTCGATCACCAGTCGGCGGTGGAATCGCCAGTGGCTGAGCTCATCAAGCGCTATCCCATCAAATCCAAGAACGTTATCGCCCACATACGCAAGGCAACCCAGGGCCAGGTCAGCCTGGAAAACTGTCATCCTTTTGTGCGCGAATGCTGGGGACGTTACTGGGTGTTTGCCCACAATGGCGATTTGAAGGAATTCGCGCCTGTGCTTGACGGCAGTTTCCAGCCGGTTGGTAATACTGACAGCGAACGGGCATTCTGCTATTTGCTGCAGCGCATGCGCCGCCATTTTGGCGAGCAATTGCCATCGGTGCAGCAACTGGCTCAGTTCATGCACGAGATCACCGCAGAGATTGCCAGTTATGGCACTTTCAATATGATGCTGTCGAATGGCGAAGCCCTGTTCACCCATTGTTCTACCAAGCTTTACTACATCGTGCGCCAGCATCCTTTCAGCACAGCAGCATTGACGGATGAAGATATGGCCGTGGATTTTTCTCAAGTGACCACACCTGCCGACAAGGTCGCCATCATCGTCACCGAACCACTGACCACCAATGAAAGCTGGACCCAGTGTGCTTCTGGCCAGATGCTGGTGTTTGTCGATGGTGATGTATTGCCCCTGCCAGAGGTAGTAGCATGAGCCAGCAGCGTTTGATGGATCAGCTCGATACCAATCTCTTGCGTGTCCTGCATACCCTGCTGACCGAGCGCAGCGTTACCCGCACCGCCATGAAACTGGGGCAGTCACAACCCGCCATCAGCAATATGCTGAAACGCCTCCGGGAAATCACCGGCGACGCCATTCTGGTACGTGGCAAAAACGGCATGACAGCGACAGAGCGCGGTGAAGAACTCTTGTTGCTGGCACGCCAGGGCCTGAATGTACTGGAAAGCATCGCCAGCCCGGCTCCAGCTTTCATGCCCGCCTCAACCCAGCGCATCTTTCACCTCGGTGCACCGGATTACCTGAGTGCCTTGCTGATCCCCCTGATCATAGAAAAACTGCGTGAACAAGCCCCCAATGCTGGCCTGACCGTACATGCCCTGAATGCCGGTTTTGATTATGCCGCTGGCCTGGAAAGTGGCGAGCTTGACTGCGTTATCGGCAACTGGCCAGACTTGCCACCCCACCTGCATCTGGCGCAATTGTTTGAAGATGAAGTGGTGTGCATGGTCAACCGCAAACACCCAGTCGTCAGCAAAGGTTTGTCGATCAAATATTATCTGGAAATGGCACATCTGGCCCCCACGCCCTACATGATGGGCCACCGCAGCATCATCGACACAGCGCTGGCAGAGCAGGGCTTGAAACGCAAGATACAGATGACCATCCCTTATTTCGGCATGGTGCCCTATGTACTCTCACGCACCGACCTCATCTTCACCACCAGCCGCAGCTTTGCCGTGCAATGCGCCAAAGACTGGCCGATAGACGTCCTGCCCATGCCGGTCACCGTACCCAAGATGAAATTCTTCATGCTCTGGCATGAACGCGCACATGCGGCGGCGGAGGTGCAGTGGTTGAGACGGATAGTGGCCGAAGCTTCGGCTAAGGTGATGGTGTAAAAATATAGATGTAGCTTGAGCCGGGCCTCGTTAGGCTTCGCCTTATCAGCCCAACATTGAGGCTCAGCAATCGTATATCTTATTTAAACGCCGAATGTTGGGCTGATAAGACTTAGCCCAACCTACAGTCCATCTCTTCGTCTTGAAAGGGAACGATGCTCCTACATCAACCTGGTACTTTCCCCTCTACACCTTCCACATAAAACTTGATGTCATGCAGGAACTTGTCATCTGCCACTGCATCCTTGCCCAGCACTTCCTTGCCGGTATTATCCTTGATCGGGCCTTTCCAGATCGGTCCTGTGCCGTCGATGACGCCCTGGCGTTTGTCGGCGATGAGTTTTTTGACTTCATCTGAAAGGCTGGCGTTGAAGGCTTTGAGGTCTATCATGTTTTCCTTCAGGCCCCACCAGGTGGTCTCTGATTTCCATGTTTTGTTGAGCACTTCATCCACGCGCTTGGTGTAGTACACGCCCCAGTCTATGACGGATGCGGCGAGATGGGCCTTGGCGCCGAACTTGCTCATGTCGCTGTCCCAGCCAAAAGCATACACGCCTTTTTCTTCCGCAGTTTGCACGACAGCGGCAGAGTCAGTGTTTTGCATGAGCACATCCACTCCCTGGCCTATCAGGGTAGTGGCGGCTTCGCGTTCCTTGCCAGGGTCAAACCATTTGTTGACCCAGACTACCTTGGTGGTGGCCTTGGGGTTCACAGAGCGAGCGCCCAGCGTGAAGGAGTTGATATTGCGCAGCACTTCAGGAATAGGAAGAGAGGCAACCACACCCAGCTTGCCAGACTTGCTCATCTTGCCAGCGGCTATACCGGCGAGGTAAGCGCCTTCATAAGTGCGCACATCATATTGCGCGAGATTCTCAGCAGTTTTATAACCGGTAGCATGTTCAAACTTCACATCAGGGAAATCCTTGGCGACTTTCAGCATGGCTTCCATGTAACCGAAGGTGGTGCCGAAAATCACCTTATTGCCCTGGTTAGCAAGGTCGCGGATCACGCGTTCTGCATCAGCAGCGCTTTCTGGTACGTTTTCAACGAAGCTGGTTTTGACCTTATCGCCAAATTTGGTTTCTACTGCCTTGCGGCCAACATCATGGGCATAAGTCCAGCCTGCATCACCGACCGGGCCTACATATACAAAAGCGACTTTCAGAGGTTCTGCCGCAGCAGGTGCGGCAGCGGTGCTGGCTGGTGCAGACGCTGCTGCGCTGGCGGATTTGCTTGCTTCCTTCTGGCCACAGCCAGCAAGACCGACGATAGCCAGGGACAGCGCGGCTGCCAGGGTTTTTCTGCGAGAGATTTTCATGGATAGCTTCCTTGGTTTGATTTTCAGTTTTATTCAAAAAACGCACAGCAAATTACATTAATACAGATTCAAGCTGACCCCGGACGGAAAGGCTTGCCCAGGGAAGCAGGCATGTTCAGACGTATCCAGTCAGGGTTACGCGAGATCAGTACCAGCACGATAATCGTCGCCAGATAGGGCAGCATGGATAAAATTTCCGAGGGTATGGCAATGCCTATCGCCTGGAAGTGGAACTGCAATATCGTCACGCTGCCAAACAGTAAAGCACCCAGCAAGACCCGTGCCGGACGCCAGGTGGCGAAGGTGGTCAGTGCCAGTGCAATCCAGCCGCGCCCTGCAACCAGGCCTTCTACCCACATCGGTGTATACACGACTGACAGGTAGGCGCCAGCGATACCGCAGCAGGCACCGCTGAACAGCAGGGCCAGATAACGTATCTTGCGCACAGGGTAACCCAGCGCATGGGCAGATTCTGGCGATTCACCCACTGCCCGCAAGACCAGGCCAGCACGGCTGCGGTACAAGAACCAGATAATGCCGCCGCACAGCAAAAGACCAAAATATACGGCCATATGCTGGTCAAACAAGGCTTTGCCGAGGAAGGGGATATCTGACAAAAGCGGTATTCCATGTGGCCCCGCAGGCAGGGATTGACCAACAAAAGATTGCCCTATGAAGGCCGACAGGCCAGCACCAAAGATGGACAGTGCCAGGCCAGTCGCCACCTGGTTGGTCACCAGCACCAGTGCCAGCCAGGCAAACAAAGTCGCCATCAGCATGCCAGCAATAGCGCCAGCAACAAAACCCAGCCATGGCATATGAGTCTGGTGGGCGATGGCAAATCCAGTGATGGCCGCCACCAGCATCATGCCTTCGGCACCAAGATTGAGCACGCCTGCACGCTCATTGATCAACAGACCCAAAGCGGCGATCAATAGCGGTGTACCGGAATTGATGGAGGCGGCGATAAGTGCAGCAAAATTTTCCATGGTCGCTTATTTCTGCCAACGCAGGCGGTAATTAATCAGGGTATCGCATGCAAGCAGCAAAAACAGCAGCATGCCCTGGAACAGGCCAGTAATGGCAGAAGGCAGGCCCAGGCGCGATTGTGCCATCTCGCCACCCAGGTAAAACAGCGACAGCACCAGGCCACCAAAGATAGTGCCTATCGGGTTCAAACGACCGATGAAGGCGACGATGATGGCGGCAAAACCATAGCCGGGCGAGATAGAAGGCAAGACCTGGCCTATAGGCCCGGCCACTTCAAATGCGCCAGCCATGCCAGCGAAACCGCCAGAAATCAGCAATGATGTCCACAAGGCACGGCGACTGGAGAAGCCTGCATAACGTGCTGCCAGCGGTGCCAGACCACCCACGGTCAATCTATAACCAGCAAAGCTGCGGTAGACAAATACCGCCATCAAGCCACTGGCAACCAGCATCACAATAAAGCCTATATGCAAGCGGCTGCCCGAGAACAGATGCGGCAGCAGATAATCACTGGAAAATACTTTAGACTGCGGGAAGTTCATACCATTTGGGTCTTTCAGCGGGCCATTGACGGCGTACATCAGTAGCAATTGCGCGATATAAGTCAGCATTAGCGATACCAAAATTTCATTGGCATTAAAGCGGTCACGCAACAAGGCTGTGATGGATGCCCACAAAGCACCGCCGACTACACCAGCGCAGCTTGCCAGCAACAAAACCATGCCGCCCGACAAACCTGGTGTGCCTGTGTCAAAAAATAGTATAGTGCTGCCAGCGGCCAGGCCACCGGCGATCAACTGCCCCTCAGCACCAATGTTCCAGACATTGGCACGGTAACAGACCGACAGCCCTAGTGCGCACAAGACCAGTGGCGTCGTCTTCAGTAGCAGTTCAGCGATGGCTGCCTTGCTGCGTATCGGTTCTATCAAAAATACCTGCAAGCCAGTCAAAGGATTTTTACCCAGTGCCATGAACAGCAGGGCACCGAAAAAGATCGTCAGCAACAAAGCCAGTACAGGAGAAAGATAAGCCATGCTGCGCGAGCTGGCGGCACGTAATTCCAGCTTAAGCATGCTCGCCCCGCTCATTCTTCACATTTATTTTCTTGCGGCTACCGCTGCCGCCGGTTTTACCGAGGGACACGGTTTCTGCCGTTGTCCATTCTTCCCACAAACCACTCATCCACAATCCTATCTTTTCCCTGGTCGCGCTGGCTGTTGCTATCGATGGCGACAAGCGGCCCTTGGCGATGACATGCATGCGGTCACATAATTCAAACAATTCATCGAGCTCTTCCGAGATCACCAGCACAGCACAACCAGCTTGCTTGAGCTTGCGTATCTCATCATGGATTTGTGCTGCCGCACCCACGTCCACCCCCCAGGTAGGCTGGGCAACGATAAACACCTCTGGCTGGCGTGTGATTTCCCGGCCCACAATAAATTTTTGCAGATTGCCACCCGACAGGCTGCGTGCCAGTGCCGCAGGCCCACCTGCCTTGACGCGGAAGCGGGCGATGATATCCGTCGCCGCTTGTATCGTATGGCGAAAATTGATCATGCCCTTAGTGACGAAGGGCGCATGCTGGTGCGACAACAGCATATTACTGGTCAGGCTCATCTCTGGTACTGCCCCACGGCCGAGTCTTTCTTCCGGCACCAGGCTCTGGCCCAGCTTGCGCCTGCTCTCAGGGCCACGGTTACCAACTGGTTTGCCTTTCAGTTCTATCATCTGCGGCGATGCACGCCTGTCTTCGCCGGACAATGCAGCCAGCAATTCTTGCTGGCCGTTGCCGGATACACCAGCGATACCGACGATTTCGCCACCAAATAATTCCAGCTGTATGTCGTCGAGTGCCGTGGCAAAGGCATGTGCCTTGGGCAGGCTTAATTGATGTATGCGCAAACGCGATTCACCCAGGGTCACTGGCTCAGTATGGGCAGATGGCGGCAAGTCTTCACCTATCATCATGCGCGACAGGCTGGCAGCAGTTTCTTGCGCCGGGTCGCAATGCCCGGTGACCTTGCCGGCACGCATGACGGTGGCGCTGTGGCAAAGCTCACGGATTTCATCTAGCTTGTGGCTGATATACAGGATGCTGCAGCCCTCGGATGCAATCTTGCGCAAGGTGACAAACAGTTTTTGTACCGCTTGCGGCGTCAGTACCGATGTTGGTTCATCGAGTATCAGCAATTGCGGTTTGGTCAGCAGGGCGCGCACGATTTCCACACGCTGTCTTTCTCCGACTGACAAGGTGTGTACGTGGCGGTGCGGTTCCAGTTCCAGGCCATAGTTTTCACCGGTCCTGGCGATTTGCTCGGCCAGCTCCAGCATATTCACATTCTGGTCCAGGCCCAGGGCGATGTTCTCAGCCACTGTCAACGTATCGAACAACGAAAAATGCTGAAACACCATGGCAATGCCCAGCTTGCGCGCATCTTGCGGTGTCGCCACTTTGACTTCCTGTCCATTCCAGCGCACCGTGCCTGAATCAGGCTTGACGGCACCAAAGATGATCTTCATCAGCGTCGATTTGCCTGCGCCATTTTCACCCAGCACCGCATGGATTTCACCTGGAGCCACTTGCAGTCTGACACCATCATTGGCGATCACCGCCGGATAGCGTTTACAGATGTCGGTCAGTTCCAGCCTGGGCAATATGGGTGAAGCAGCAGAAGTCACTTTGACCTTTCCATCTGGTGTTTGAAATTCTAGAGTAGGGAGTAAGTCCGTCTGTTCACATCACGTTCAGGACATGTTGGACATTTGCCTGACATTATAAGTGGCTGTCGCGCACATTTTCAAAATCTATCTCTCATTTGGTACAAGGTGGAATTTGTTTGCCTGAAATCAAATTGGAAGAGATCGTTTAAATTTTTCATCTGATGGCTATACGTTGTTTTCCAGCATCAACAGCATTGCTTGCGCACAAATTATTTGTGAATGCGCTATTTGGCGCCTAGCCCTCAAGGCAAGTGAAGCAAACTTAGCTTGAGTAGCAGGCTTTATAGGGAGGAGGAAGAGAAGAGAAACATCCATGGTGATGTTCCTCTTCTATGCAGCTAACTGGATGGTGTAGAAAATAGGGCGTGAACGCTTAACAGTAGCCGCACTCTGCATTTAACTTCTATCAAGTATTCGATTCAGTCAGACGGTTACTCTTGCTTTATTGCTTGACAAAAACGGGTTGGTCTACCAATCCTGCTCCCGGTGTATATACAGACGCGGCTGTATTTATCCGCTTGGCAGGTGTGCTGCCATCTGCGCCAGTCGCAGGGTTGGGTAAAGGCAATTTAAACTTGTTCCCCAACAAAGCATAGCCGGTGTATTGAGTAGTACCGTTCGAAGTGATATCCAGTGTTTTGTAGGATTCAGTGCCAGAAGTCAAATAAATGTCGCCCGTTTTGAAAATCCCCGTCATGCTGTCATTTTGAATGAAGCCTCCAGTGTTACCGGTAAGGATGGCACAAACTTCCTTCTTGCCTGTGATTGCGTTGCCTGAGAAAGTAAAGGTGGTACGTGTCTCATACGCGCCATGGATGTCTAAACCGCAGGCAGTTCCAGTGGTATGGCTACCCGTGGAGTAGACCCATGTTCCTTCAAGTTCGGAGACAGTTGGGGTTGTTGTGGTGTTAGGGGTAGAGGAACCTCCGCCACAGGCAGTAAGGCAGGCAATGAATAGGAGGGATAGTTTTTTCATAGGGCGGGTCTAAATACGAATTAGCAAATGTTACATAAAAATGGGATGCAAAATGTATCACATATAAGCAGAAATGGTGCTGACGCGCGTCAATGTTCTTGCTTGGGTATAGAATAATCCTTAATAATCAAAGGATTTGCCGTATTTTCTAGCGCATGGACAAACCAGCCACTTTCCGTGACGATGCCCGTTTCTGGCGCAGCCCGCTGCTGCCGGATGCTGAGTTGCTGACCGCTGAATACTTTGCCCAGGAATTTGCTCCGCACTGGCATGAAAGCTTTTCCATCCCCGTCATACAGTCTGGCGCACAAACCTACCGCTATCGCGGCACCCGCTGCCTGGCCTCGGTTGGCTGCATCGCAGCCATCAATCCCGGCGAAGTGCATACCGGCGAAAGGGCAACCGAACATGGCTGGGCCTACCGCGCGTTTTACCCGTCCGTAGACTGGATGCAGCAACTCGCCAGCGACATGGCGGGAAGCGCTGTTGGTGTTCCCTGGTTGCCGGATGGAGTCATCGAAGATGCCGAAGTCTCCACCCAACTGGCATATGCCCATCGTTTGCTGGAAGCAGGTAGTGATCCCCTGGCAGCAGAAAACGCCCTGACCGCAGGCTTTGCCCTCATGCTTTCCCGCTACGCCCGCACCCGCCCGACCATTCAGACTATTTTGCCCGATGCCGTCAGGGTAGAAATGATGAAATCCAGGCTTAGCGAAGACCTCAGCGCTGCGATCAGCCTGACTGAACTGGCGCAAGAGGTAGGCCTTTCATCCTTTTACGCCGCCCGCTTGTTCTCCCGTACGACTGGCATGCCACCGCATGCCTGGCGTAATCAACTTCGACTGAACCGTGCGCAGAGTCTGCTACGGCAGAATCTGTCGGTGACCGAGATAGCGACGATGACGGGGTTTGCGGACCAGAGTCATTTCACGCGGCATTTTAAACGGGCGTTTGGGGTGGCGCCGGGGAGATGGCGGGTTTGAGAGGATTTCTCAAAATTGATTACAACTGCCCATTAAGAATTATGATTGGTGGCCGTGTTGACGTTGCTTTTGACTTTCGCAGTTCCCATTTTTTGTACTGCATAAACGGGAACCCCCTTCAGGGGGCGACGACGCCTGGGTCGCCTTCTTTTGCTTACTTTTCTTGGCGACAGCAAGAAAAGTGAGTAGCTGCCGGGCTACCCCCGGCCTGCAATCGTAAATGACTGATACAGGTAATTCAAAAACAGATACGTAAAACATCACGAATCTGAAGTTAACACGCTCCAAGATATGCCACAAAAGCCCATGGATTCCAGCCAAAATCACGCTGGAATGACGTAACTAGCATGTAGAGTCATTTAGTTTACTTTCAGCAAGGTAAGGTACATAAGTAAATTTTTTATTTCAAATAACGCCCCCAAACCGCAAGAACGTACAAGCCCTTTCCCCAATTTACAGGCAAGATCCCATTCAATCGCCATCCGCAATATGGAATCAGCACATGCCTACCGCTACCCCTACCCGATTAAACCACTTCACCGCTGGCGTCCGCGACACCGTCCCCATGCTCATTGGTGCAGCCCCTTTCGGCATGATCTTTGGCACCCTGGTCGCCACAGCACAAATGCAAGCCTGGCAAGGGCAATTGATGTCGCTGGCGGTGTTTGCAGGCTCTAGCCAGTTCATCGCCACTGGCCTCATCGCCAGTCATACTGGCATGCTGGTGATATGGCTGGCGACTTTTATCGTTAATTTGCGACATATGCTGTATGCGGCTGCTCTCATGCCACATGTGCGTCATTTACCGAGGCGCTGGCGCTGGGGACTGGGTTTTTTGCTGACGGATGAAACTTTTGCCGTGGTTGATCGCTATTACCGACAGCATCCTCAGGATGCCTTGGGGCATTGGTATTTCCTGGGCTCTGGCTTGTCCATGTACGTCAACTGGCAAACTTGGACGCTGATAGGCCTGATGTTTGGGGCGATATTCCCGCAATTACAGACCCTGGGTCTGGACTTTGCCATGGTGGCAACTTTTATTGCGATAGTTGTGCCGCAATTGTTCAAACGTCCGCATTTGCTGGCCGCCATCGTTGCTGGAAGCACAGCTTATGCGTTGCAACATTTGCCTTACAAACTGGGCTTGCTGGTGGCGATTGCTTTTGGGGTGGCGACGGGCATGCTGGTGTCGCGCTTCACCAGGCAAGATAATAAGCAAGAACAAATCACCGCGGAGCAGGCATGAATATTACTTTGACCATCCTTGGCATGGCAGTCATCACCTTTCTGGTCAAGGCCTTGATCTTCATCCTCGGTGACCGCGTAGCATTTTCCGGTAACCTCAAAAAGGCACTGGAGTTTGTGCCGGTGACTGTCCTGACAGCCATCATCGTGCCCATGATCTTGTCGCCTCATGGCAAGGAGTTGGAACTGACCTGGCGCAATCCGCAACTGGTAGCGGCGACTGTAGCAGCCTTGCTGTGTGCGGTGAGCAGGCATCAACTGGCAACCATCATCGTCGGGCTGACGGTGTTCTTTAGCTGGCAGTATATGCTTAGCTGAAGGTAAGATATGTGCTTTGTCGCTTTCAACATTTAGCAAATGACTTACGATTTCAGCGCAGTTAACGCAGCCATGCAAAAATATGTGGACAGGCAGATCCTGTCCGGTGTCTCGACCGCCGTGCTGGTCGGGCGCGAACTGGTGCACCAGCATTGCACTGGCTGGGCCGACCGCGAGAGCCAGACGCCGATGCGCGATGATCATTTGTTCCGCGTGTTTTCCAATACCAAACTGATCACTTCGGTGGCAGTTTTGCTGTTGATGGAAGATGGCAAGCTGGAACTTGATCAGCCTGCAGAAGAATTCCTGCCGCAACTGGCGCATATGCAGGTGCTCAAACCTGGTGCGACCAATATCAGTGATACCGAGCCAGCGCGCAGCAAGATCACCGTCAAGCATTTGCTTACTCATACTGCCGGTTTGAGTTATGGCTTGCTCGATCATGGCACGGTCATGTACAAGGCCTACAATGAAAAACGGGTCATGAATGCCTTTACCAGTCTGAACGACATGATGGATGTGCTGGCAGAATTGCCGCTGAGTTTTCATCCCGGCGAAGCCTGGGAATATTCGATTGCCACCGATGTGCTGGCGCGGCTGGTAGAAGTTGTCAGCGGCATGAGTTTTGACCGTTTTTTGCAGTTGCGCATCCTCAATCCCCTGGCCATGCATGACACCAGCTTTGTCGTGCCTGCGCATAAGCTTGACAGGCTGGCGTCTTACTATGCTGGTACAGACCCGCAAAATATCTTGCAGCGTGGCTTGCGCAAGCTCGACAAGTCTCCTTACCCTGGCGCATTCACCACGTCAGTTGCCCGCCTGTCTGGCGGTGGTGGCCTGGTATCGAGCATGCAGGACATGCTGGCACTGATGCGCAGCTTCATGCCAGATGGTGATACCTTGCTCAAGCCAGAAACGATCAAACGCATGATGCAAAACCACTTGCCCCCAGGTACTGGCATTGCATTTCCTGGCGTTGGTGATGTACCTGGCAAGGGTTTTGGCCTGGGTGGTGCGGTAACACTAAAACCGTCATCGATAGATCCACCAGCGTCTGTTGGTGAATTTGAGTGGGGTGGTATCGCAGGCACGCATTGGTGGATATCACCACGCCACAATATCGCCGGTATATTGATGACGCAAAGACTCATGAGCTTCTGGCATCCGTTTTCTTTTGACTTCAAGCGACTGGCATACGAGGCAGCAGGGGTGAAATAAACAAAAGGAGAAGCGCATGAATTTTTACTCGACAGCTAAGTTGCGCCTGATAGGTGCCTTGGCAATCGGCAGCTTGCTTGCTGCCTGCAGCAGCGTCCCTATACAAACCGGGCAAGCCAGTAAAATGCAGACTGCCTGGGTCGTCATTGGTGAAAACGGGCAAGCTATTGCCAGAGCCATTACGACAGATACGACTTGCCCGGCCCTGGTGCAGGATGGCAAAGCTGCCAGTATGAACATCAGGGCAGCAGCGGATACCCTGCCTTTGCGCAAAACTGCAAGCAAACCGGAAGACAGCAAGCCTTCCACTTTTCCTGTGTTGACTTGTGAAGCAGCATTATTGGCGAGCACCAAAACAGCCAGTATTGCTGGCCGTGATTTGCCCATCCCCAAACCAGTGGCACAAAAAATCATTGTCATTGGTGACACTGGCTGCCGTTTGAAAGTGGCAGACAATTACTTCCAGTCCTGCAATGACAGCGAGAAATGGGCTTTCCGTGAAATGGTGGAAACCGCAGCGCGCTTCAAGCCTGACCTGGTCGTGCATGTCGGAGATTATCACTACCGCGAAAATGCTTGCCCTGAAGGTAATAAGGAATGTGCAGGTAGCCCATGGGGTTATGGCTGGGACACCTGGCAGGCAGATTTCTTCACACCAGCGCACGCTTTGCTGAAGGTTGCGCCGTGGGTCGTTGTGCGCGGCAATCATGAAACTTGTGTTCGTGCAGGCCAAGGCTGGTGGCGTCTGATGGACCCGCGCCCTTTGAAGAGAGGGCGCGACTGTGTGGATGAAGGAAATGACATGCGTGGCGACTATAGCGATCCTTATGCCGTACCCCTAGGGCGCGTTGGTAGCGAGCAGGCGCAACTCATCATCTTTGACTCTGCCAAAGTGCCTATCAAACCAATGGCAAAAACCGATGCTGCCTACCAGCTCTATATGGAACAGTTCAAGACCGTCAATGCATTGGCAGAAAGTGCAGACTTCAACATCTTCATTGACCATCACCCCATCCTGGCGTTTGCCGCAGAGCGTAAAAAAGATGGGCCGCTGAATATCTTCCCTGGCAATCTTGCCATGCAAGACATCATGCAGACTTTGAATACCACACGCCTGTTTCCATCCAGTGTGCAAGCGACACTGGCAGGTCATGTGCATTTATTCCAGGCTTTGACTTTTAGCACAGATCATCCTGTGCAATTTGTAGCGGGTAATGGTGGTTCTTCTCTGGATACTCCTTTGCCGATACCTCTCGCGGCGAATTCCACGCCATATACAGAAGCCAGACTCGATTTCTTTAGCAATTCCAATGAAGTTGGCTTCATGACGATGGAGCGTGAGCAGCAAAGCTGGAAAATCCAGGCCTGGAACAAGCGCGGTAAATTGATAACGGAATGTCGTACGCAAGGCAAAAAAACGGAATGCAAGAATAAATAAGCCTGCTTCTATTTCGTCAGAAAAGCAGAAAAATTTAAAAAGCCTGAGTATTTTTACTCAGGCTTTTTTATATTTGCTGACATAAATTTTGCACCAGCGCAGCACGCACCAATGTGGCAAGATTGCTCATTTTAGGTGCAGTTTTCTTGTTTTTGTTTTATTGAAACTGTCGGCATTTCGCCACGGAATGTGCAAGAAATGGTGAAATAACTTTTTGTAAGTCTTGTCATCATCTAACTTGAAAAGAATGGTTGAAATTTCTATTTCCACCGGGCATCTCCTACGAGACATCAAGTAAGTCAGTGCTCTATTGCCAGTCGTTAAGTTGTTGTTGTGAAATGGTTTTGAAAATTTCCATCAGGAAATAGTTCAAGTCTGTCAGATGAATAAAACCTACAATGAAGAAACTTTCAAGGAGATAGCATGAATTTGAAGCCTTTTATCACTTTATTGGCAATGACTTCCGCAGTATCGGCCGCCTCGGCCCAGGATACTTCCAATATAACCATTAGCGGATTTGGTACAGCTGCACTGACGCGCAGTAATACTTCCGATGCAGAATTTGCCCGTCCCAATCAATTGGCAGGGGTCACCAGTGGCGCAAAAACCGGGGTAGATTCCAACCTCGGTTTGCAAGTCACCGCAAAAATGAACGACTGGTTGTCTTTCACAGGCCAGGGTCTGGTGCGTAAAAATGTGACGGACAATTTTGGTGCAGAACTGGCCTGGGCCTTTGCTAAGGCCAAGGTATCCGAGAGCCTGAATATACGGGTGGGCCGCATAGGTTTGCCGGTCTATATGATTTCTGATTACCGCAATGTCGGTTACGCCAACACTATGTTGCGTCCCCCGGTAGAAATGTATGCTCAGGTGACGCTGGAAAGCCTGGATGGTGCAGACTTGCTGTATCAGACCAGTCTGGGTGACACCAATATCACGGCACAAGTTGCCTACGGCGTGACCGACTCAGAAAATCGCAGTAACTTTACGGCAAAATTCAAAAAGGTCTCAAGCATCAATATCGTTGCCGAGAATGGTCCTTTCACTTTCCGCTTTGGCCGTGTCGATGCGAATGTCACAGTCGATAATTCAACCAATCTGAACACTCTGGTTTCCGGTTTGTCAAAGTTTGGATTTGTCTCTGCTGCGAACGCAATTGCAGTCAACGATACCAAGGCATCTTTCACCTCTGTTGGTCTGGGTGTGGACTGGAAGAGCATGGTTGTGCAGGCTGAATATGGCAAGCGCAAATCTGCCAGCCTGTCGATTGCCGACACGACATCCTGGTACACCATGTTTGGCTATCGCATGGGCAGCTTCCTGCCATATTTCGTCCATGCTTCGGCAACACAGGATAGCCCACGCACCGTTGCTGGCTTGCCAACTGCCGGTCCCCTGCTGCCTTACACCCTGGGTGCAAATGGCCTGGCCTCGGCCTCACCTATACAAACCAGCAATAGCATAGGTGTGCGCTGGGACTTCCATAAATCAGCCGCTTTAAAACTGCAACTCGACAGAATGTCGCCAGAAAATGGGCCAGGCGTATTCATTAATGCCAAACCTGGTTTCAAGGGCCCGGTCACGGTGTTTGCGGCAGCAGTTGATTTTGTATTTTGATGGAGGTGTGCGATGAATAAACATTTAACACACTTAATGCTGGCCGCAAGCTTCATGACCAGTGCGTCGTTTGCCGGTGCCGCAGAACTGGTTGTCATCGTCAATACAGCCAACCCGGCAACGGCGATGACTGCTGCCCAGGCATCCCAGTTTTTCCTCGGTAAGTCGGCGATGTTCACCCCTGTGGATTTGCCAGACAACTCACCCATCCGTGCTGAATTCTATAAAAAAGTGGCTGACAAGGATTTATCTGAAGTCAAGACTATCTGGTCAAAACTGGTTTTCACGGGTAAGGGTACTGCACCGAAAGAAATGCATAACTATGCTGAAGTGAAGAAAGCAGTCGCCGCCAATCCGACGGGCATCGGTTATATAGAACGCTCCGCCGTGGATGCAACTGTCAAGGTAATCACGGTTTTGCCTTGATTTTTCATGCATCGTTGTTTCTGAGAAAGCTGCTAGTCAGCTTTCTTTTTTTTGTGGCTTTTGCTGGATAACTACAAATTTCCAATGAGAAATTTGCAATCTGCAACAAATCCATCTAAAACTACATATATAGTCTAAGTAAGTTTCTTATTTCCCCTGCCCTCGCAATTCTGTTGTTCTTTTCAATAAAGGACTTATCATGAAATTGTTTTATAACCTGAGGATTTCAGCGAAGCTATTTGTAGGCTTTGTTCTGTTGCTGATACTGACAGCCTTTCTTGGTGGTTTTTCTGTCTTTCAATTGTCGCGGGTAAATGCCACCGCCCTGGAGTTGGGAACCAACTGGATGCCCAGCGTAAATGCCGCCATGGGTATCAAGGAAAGAATTTCGCGCATGCGTACTCAGGAAATGCAGGTAGTCATGTCTGCAGGCGATGAAGCAAACTTGAAGAAATATGAGAAACGCTGGCATGACTATGTGGCGGAGCTCAAGAAATATGAAGAAGATTACATCAAGCTCATCAGCACAGAGGAAGAAAAAAAGATTATTGCTGATTACAATAAATTATGGGAACGCTATGTAGTCGAAGCAAAAAAACTGACCGCTCAGGCCAATGCTGGCAATATGGAAGAAGCACGCACTACATTGCGTGGCGAGTCTTCAAAACTGAATGCAGACTTGCTGGCTCTGGCTGACCGAATGGTCAAGATCAATGCTGACGGAGGAACTGCAGAGTATCGCCTGGGTGAGAAAATTTATGCCAATTCCAGAACACTGATACTTAGCCTCATTGTAGTGACGATAGCGCTGGGCTTGCTGCTCGCCTATTGGATTGCCAAAGTGGTAGCTCGCCCCTTGCAAGAAGCGGTCAGGGTTGCCAAGACGGTGGCATCTGGCGATCTGACCAGTGACATCGAAGTTAAAACCTCTGATGAAACCGGAGAGCTTTTGCAGGCCCTGAAGGACATGAATGCCAGTCTTCTGTCTGTCGTCAGCGAAGTCAGAGCTGGCACCGATCTGATCGCTACGGCTTCGACAGAAATTGCCAATGGCAATATGGATTTGTCCTCTCGTACGGAAAGCCAGGCTGGGTCACTGGAAGAAACCGCCTCCTCCATGGAGGAGCTGACATCGACCGTCAAGCACAATAGCGACAATGCGCGCCAGGCAAATCAATTGTCGCATTCTGCTTCTGCAGTCGCTCAAAAAGGGGGCAGCGTGGTGTCGCAAGTGGTCGATACCATGGGCTCCATCAATGAGTCGTCGAAAAAGATTGTCGATATTATTGCAGTCATTGATGGCATTGCTTTCCAGACCAATATCTTGGCGCTGAATGCCGCAGTTGAAGCGGCCCGTGCTGGTGAACAGGGACGCGGTTTTGCGGTGGTCGCCTCTGAAGTACGTAATCTTGCACAGCGGTCAGCCAGTGCCGCCAAGGAAATCAAGACCCTCATCAATGACTCGGTGGAAAAGGTCGATCTCGGCACTCGACTTGTTGATCAGGCTGGTGTCACCATGCAGGAAGTGGTCGATAGCGTCAAACGTGTCAGCGATATCATCAGTGAAATCACAGCAGCAGGTACCGAGCAAAGCTCAGGCATAGACCAGATCAATACTGCCATCATACAAATGGATCATGTGACGCAACAGAATGCTGCACTGGTGGAAGAAGCTGCCGCCGCCGCCGGTGCCTTGCAAGAACAGGCTGCAAATTTGAGCAGGGTCGTCAGTGTCTTCAAGCTGACCCATGCACATGCTGCTCCGGTGTCCCAGCACAAGCCATCCAAGGCAGTGGCCCGGCAAGTAAGCAAGTCTGCGGCGACAGGCGCTATACGTAAAGCCCCGCAAAAGGTTGTTGCCCGAGAAAAAGAGGCGGTCAAGGCGGCAGATGACTGGGAAGAGTTTTAACCAGAAAATTGTCTGGCCCTATTGAGTTAATTGTTTGCATTTTGTCGGCCTTTTAAAGGGAACCGTAATGAAGATGTTTTATAACTTGAGAATTTCAGCCAAGTTGTTTGTCGGATTTGGTTTACTTCTGTTGTTGACAGTTTTTCTGGGTGTGTTTTCCATCGCCATGTTGGCCAAGGTCAATCAAAATGCCTATGAACTGGGGACCAACTGGATGCCTAGTGTGAATGCTGCCATGGGGATCAAGGAAAGGGTGTCTCGCATCCGTTCTCAGGAAGCTCAACTGGTCTCAGCAGAAAATGCCGAAGAGGTAGAGAAATATATTGGTCGCACCAGGGAAGCGATTACCGGGTTGAAAGAAAACGAGGCCGAATACGCACGCCTGGTTTCTACTTCTGAAGAGAAAAAACAGTTTGAAGAGTACAGTAAATCCATGGGGGAATATCTCCAGATTTCTGACAAGATCATGGCACTGGCACGCGAAGGTAATAGCAAGGATGCCATGAGTTTGATGCGTGGCGATTCTTCTAAAATCAATACCAAAGTCCGTGGACTGGTCGATAATATGGTAAAAACCAATGTGGATGGTGGTGTCAATGCCTACAAGAAGGGTACGGAGGCTTATCTAGCTTCGCGCACTTTGATTATTGCCGTTTTGGTCGCCAGTATCTTGCTTGGCATGTTATTGGCTTATGTCATCGCCCGCATCGTTTCGCGCCCTTTGCAAGATGCACTGAAGGTTGCACAAACGGTAGCATCTGGCGACCTGACCAGCAATATCCAATCGAGTACCAGTGACGAGACCGGCTTGCTGTTACAGGCATTGAAGGAAATGAACCAGAGCCTGTTGCAAGTGGTGACTGAAGTGCGCCAGGGTACGGATGAAATCGCCGCTGCAACAAAAGAAATTGCCGAAGGCAATATGGACTTATCCAACCGCACCGAAAACCAGGCCAGCTCGCTGGAAGAAACCGCTTCTTCCATGGAAGAAATTACTTCCACCATCAAACACAATAGTGACAATGCACGCCAGGCCAATCAACTGTCGCATTCTGCCTCTGCCGTAGCGCAAAAAGGGGGCGATGTGGTGTCGCAAGTGGTTGATACCATGGGTTCCATCAATGAATCTTCCAAAAAAATCGTTGATATCATTGCTGTTATTGATGGCATTGCCTTCCAGACCAATATTCTGGCTTTGAATGCGGCGGTAGAGGCAGCTCGTGCCGGTGAGCAGGGGCGCGGCTTTGCCGTGGTGGCGTCAGAAGTTCGCAACCTGGCCCAGCGTTCAGCCAGCGCTGCCAAGGAAATCAAGGAGTTGATCAATGACTCTGTGGACAAGGTAGGACAGGGTACCCGCCTTGTTGATCAGGCTGGTGAGACCATGAAAGAAGTGGTTGACAGTGTGAAACGCGTCAGTGACATCATCAGTGAAATCACGGCGGCTGGCACGGAGCAGAGCGCGGGTATAGAGCAAATCAATGTTGCCGTCACCCAGATGGATCAGATGACGCAGCAAAATGCCGCTCTGGTGGAAGAGGCTGCTGCGGCAGCAGGCGCCTTGCAAGACCAGGCACAAAACCTGAGTCGTGTAGTCAGTGTGTTCAAACTTGATCAGACAAATACAGTCGGTAGCAAACCAGAGCCGGTGGCCAGATCAGTAGCAGCAAAAAATACCGGCGCAAAACCGGCGGTGCGTAACTTGCCCAAGCCTGCTGTCAAAGCTACAAAGCCTGCCTCGACAAGAAAAGAACCAGTCGCAGCGACCGATGACTGGGAAGAGTTTTAAGCTTGATAAAAAAAGCCCGTCTATTGACGGGCATTTTTTTAAACTCGAAATACAGCGTAGAAACGCAAGCTCAGGACAGTTCGCTCTGATTAACAATGATGCGAGAAACCAGTCCATACTCCTTGGCTTCAACAGCGCTCATCCAGAAATCACGGTCTATATCTGCCGTCACTTTTTCCAGTGTCTGGCCAGATTCTTTGGCGATCAGGGCAGCGATGCGCTCGCGTATCTTGACGATTTCACGTGCCTGGATAGCGATATCTGTTGCCTGGCCACCAAAACCACCGCTAGGCCGGTGTATCAGGAAGCGGGTATTTGGCAAGCATACGCGGCGTTCTTTGGGGACCGACAAGAAGACATTGACGGCAGCACTGCCTACCCAGCCTGTGCCAACCATATTCACTGGCGCATCGATGAACTTGATGATGTCATGGATGACATCGCCAGATTCCACATGGCCACCAGGGGAAGATACCAGGATAGTGATAGGTTCTTTGGACTCTGCCGACAAGGCGATCAGACGCTTGCTGACTTCAGCAGCGAGTTTATCGTTAATCGTACCAAATACCAGCACGGTACGGGATTTAAATGCCTTTTCTTCGAGGAAAGGGCTACGTTGTGCGTCGTTATTGTCTTTTTCGTCGGCCATGGAGAAGTCTTCTTTGCTTATTCTGGTTGAGTAGGTGAATTCAGGTGATTTTAAGTCATTCAGGCTGCCTAGATGGCAGCTCAGGTGCTTTTTTTCAAGTAGGCCTCTGCCAGCCTGACCCAATAAGTTGCGCCTATGGGGAGCAAATCATCATTGAAGTCATAGCTGGGGTTGTGCAAGTTGCAAGGCCCGAGGCCGTGGCCCATGTCCCTGTGCCCACCATCGCCATTGCCCAAAAAGACATAGCAACCCGGTTTGGCTTGCAGCATGAAGGAAAAATCTTCTGCACCCATTGTGGGTTCTACCTGGTCATCGACCTTGTCTGCGCCTACTACGCTGCGCATGACTTCTGCGGCAAAGGCGGTCTCTTTGGCGTGATTGATCAGGGGCGGGTAATTGCGCTTGAAGCGGAAATCCACCTGGGCATCAAAAGCGGCGGCCGTATGCTCGGCGATGGTACGCATGCGTTTTTCGATGAGATCTATCATTTCTGTACTGAAGGCGCGCACCGTGCCTATCAGCGTCGCTTCATCCGGGATGACATTCGTCGCGCTGCCGGAATGGATTTGCGTGACCGACAAGACGGCTGACTCCAGCGGGCTGGCATTGCGGCTGACGATGGTTTGCCAGCTCTGCGCCATCTGTATCGCCACGATGATGGGGTCTATACCCTTGTGCGGTTGCGCCGCATGGGCACCCTTGCCCCTGACAATGACTTCAAATTCATTCGAAGAGGCCATCATGGGGCCTGGCGTGACACCAAAAGTGCCCACTGCTGCGCCTGGCCAGTTATGCATGCCAAAGACTGCATCCATGGGGTATTTGTCGAACATGCCTTCTTCTATCATGCGGCGCGCACCGCCACCGCCTTCTTCGGCAGGCTGGAAGATCAGATAGACCGTGCCATCGAATTCCTTGTATTTGGACAGATAATGCGCCGCCCCCAGCAACATGGCAGTGTGGCCATCATGACCGCAGGCATGCATTTTCCCATCGTGTTTTGAGGTATGGGCAAAGGTATTGATTTCCTGCATGGGCAGGGCGTCCATATCGGCACGCAAGCCTATGGCGCGTTCGCTAGTGCCATTCTTGAGTACACCGACGATGCCTGTGCCAGCCAGACCACGGATGATGGGTATGCCCCAGGCCTCCAGCTTTTGCGCGACAACTTCAGATGTGCGGTGTTCTTCAAAGCAAAGTTCCGGGTGGGCATGGATATCTCGCCGGATTTGCTGGATTTCGGCCTGGAATTGGACGATAGGATCGATCAGGTTCATTATTTGTCTCCGGGTAGCGTATTCTGGCCCATGGGCAGGTAGACGCCAATTATTCTTGACAGGATGTTATCCTGTTGAAAAGAGAATGAATAGCCTGCGCACCTTGGTTGGCGGACTATGACTTTCTTCAGTATAGAGAAAGATACCAGATTCCAGGCAAACTGGTAGCCCTGACGCCTATTTCATTCCTGGCATATCGATACTATAAAAACAGATTTGCGTTACCCTTGCACAATCAGGTATGTTCGTGCTGCGCCAAGGACATCGAGTGAAAGGCGGTAAAACCCGGCGACATGTTCCGGACCGAGATTTCCGGTAAAAAGAATAATGATTGCACATGATAAACACCTTTAAAGAGATACAGAACTTCGCCAGGAAAACCAGTTTTTGTGGGTTTGCAGACGCCCTTATGAAGCTGAGATAGGTATGCCCGGATTTATCTTGCGCCGCCTGCTGCAAAGCCTGGCTGTTTTACTACTCATGTCACTGCTGGTATTTGCTGGCGTGTATGCGATAGGCAATCCCATCGATATCCTGATCAGCCCTGAGGCTGACCAGGTTGAGCGTGCGCGCATCATTGCTGTCTTTGGCCTGGACCAGAGCCTGCCGCAGCAATACTGGTTATTTCTTAAAAATGCCCTGGCTGGCGATATGGGGCGCTCCTTCGCTTATGCCACACCTGCACTGGCTCTGATCATAGAACGCATGCCTGCCACGCTGGAACTGGCCGTATTTGCCATATTGATTGCGATAGCTCTGGGCATACCACTGGGTTTGCTGGCGGGTTTGCGGCCAGACAGCATTGCTGCAAAAAGCATCATGGCGGTATCGATACTCGGCTTCTCCCTGCCAACCTTTTGGGTAGGGCTGATGATGATCATGGTGTTTGCCGTACAACTGGGCTGGCTGCCTTCCAGCGGGCGTGGTGAGACAACGCTTTTGCTGGGTGTGCCTGTCAGTTTTTTGAGTATCGATGGCCTCAGGCATTTGCTCTTGCCTGCGCTGAACCTGGCGCTCTTCAATATCGCCATGGTAATACGCCTGACGCGCTCAGGTGCGCAAGAAGCGCTGTTGCAAGACTATGTGCGTTTTGCCCGCGCCAAGGGTTTGCGAAATAGCCGCATCATCGGTGTGCATGTGCTCAAGAATATCCTTATCCCTATTGTTACGGTGATTGCCTTGCAATTTGGTTCCATCATCGCCTTTGCAATAGTTACAGAATCAGTGTTTGCCTGGCCAGGCATGGGCAAGCTCATCATCGATTCTATCCGCGTGCTGGACAGGCCAGTCATCGTTGCCTATCTGCTGTTGATCGTCAGCCTGTTTATTCTCATCAACCTGGTGGTGGATGTGCTGTATTCATTACTGGACCCGCGTGTGCGTTTGTCAGAAAGCCGGGGTTGATGTGATGGCGACAGAAACCATAAGCCCAAAAATTGAAACGCCCTTACAGCGTTTCTTGCGCGACTTCTTTGCCAGCCGCATCGCCAGTCTGGGCAGTTTGATTTTATTGCTGCTGGTCTTGCTGGCGGTATTTGCGCCACTGATCTCACCGCAAAACCCGTATGACCTGATGGCGCTGGATGTCATGGATTCACGCCTGGAGCCTGGCAAACTCTCTGCCGATGGCAAGCATACGTTTTTGCTAGGCACTGATGAGCAGGGGCGCGACATGTTGTCAGCCATCTTCTATGGTTTGCGCATTTCGCTTATCGTTGGTTTTTCCAGCACTGTAATTGCGCTGGTAATCGGTTTGAGTCTTGGCCTGCTGGCGGGTTATCTGGGTGGCCGCGTCGAATCCATCATCATGCGCATTGCTGACATACAGCTATCTTTCCCCGCCATCCTGATTGCCATGATCTTGCTGGCGCTGACAGGGCAGGGCGTAGGCAAAATCATCATCGCGCTGGTACTGGTGCAATGGGCCTACTATGCACGCACGGCACGCAGTGCGGCACTGGTGGAAAGACAAAAAGAATATATAGAAGCCGCAGTCGGCCTGGGCTTGTCACCGGCGCGCATTATCTGGCGTCACTTGCTGCCCAACTGTTTGCCGCCACTGATCGTCATTGCGGCCTTGCAGGTCGCATCTGCCATTTCCCTCGAAGCCACGCTCTCATTCCTGGGCCTGGGTTTGCCAGTGACCGAACCTTCACTGGGTTTGCTGATCGCCAATGGTTATCAGTATCTGTTGTCCGGTAAATACTGGATCAGCTTTTATCCTGGCCTGGCCTTGTTGCTGACGGTGGTGTCCATCAATCTGGTGGCTGATCATTTGCGCGATGTACTCAATCCGCGCTTGCAGACGCAATAGGTGGTGCTAAATATGACGATGGCGACTCTGGAAGTACAAAACCTGCAGACTGAATTTGCCAGCCGTGGAGGTACTGTGCGCGCGGTGAATAATGTCAGTTTCAGCGTGCAGCCAGGACAAATCATGGGCCTGGTCGGTGAGTCCGGTTCTGGCAAATCCATGACCGCCTATTCCATCATGGGCCTGATCGATTCACCCGGCAAAGTCACGGCAGGCAAGGTCTTGTTCAAGGGCCAGGACTTGCGCAGCCTGTCGGCAGAGGCCATGCGGCAAATCCGGGGCAACCGCATTGCCATGATATTCCAGGACCCGATGATGACCCTGAATCCGGTCCTGCGCATTGATACACAAATGATGGAAACCATCTTTGCTCATCAAAATGTGAGTCGTGAAAAAGCACGGGAGATGGCACGCGCGGCTCTGGTCAAGGTTGGTATTCCCTCGCCTGATGAAAGACTGCTGGCTTATCCCCACCAGTTTTCTGGCGGCATGCGGCAAAGGGTGGCGATCGCCATTGCTCTCCTGAATGAGCCCGAGCTGATTATCTGCGACGAACCAACTACCGCACTCGATGTGACCATACAAGGCCAGATCCTGTATGAAATGCAAAAAATGTGCCGTGAATCTGGCACGGCATTGATCTGGATTACCCATGACCTGTCAGTGGTGGCTGGCCTGGCTGATACCGTAGCCGTCATGTATGCCGGAAAAGTAGTCGAAAGCGGTAGCGTGCAACAAGTACTGGAACAGGCCTGGCATCCCTATACTCACGGTCTGATCGCGTCTTCACCATCACGCAATCTGCATGGGCAAAGCCTGCGTCAGATTCCGGGGTCAACTCCGTCTTTGTTGAACCTGCCGCAAGGCTGTGCATTCCGCCTGCGCTGCGAACGTGCTACTGCGGTTTGTGAACAAGACCCGGTGGCAGAAAATCTGCAGGGCCACAAGGTATTGTGCTTCCACCCAATGCACGCATTGGCCGAGGTGGCGCATGACTGATAGCCGTTTGCCCGCCTTGCTGGAACTGCGCCAGGTCAGCAAGCGCTTTGCCAAACCTGTGGCACTCACCGACAAACTGACCCAGCTATTCGGTGCTGACAGCAAACAGCAAATCGTCCATGCCGTTGATCGAGTCGATTTGAGTTTGCAGGCGGGTGAAGTCGTCGGCCTGGTAGGTGAATCAGGTTGCGGTAAATCTACGCTAGGGCGCATGGCAGTGGGCTTGCACAGTTTGTCAGAAGGGTCGCGCTGGTGGCGTGGCGAAAGTCTGGCTGACATGGACCAGGCCAAACGCAGGCAAATGCAACTGGCTGTGCAAATGATATTCCAGGACCCGTATGCCTCGTTGAACCCGCGCCTGCGCGTGCAAGATATCGTGGGTGAAGCACCGGTCGTGCATGGCATGATCAAGTCGGCAGAACAGCAGGAATATGTAGAACACCTGCTGAAAAAAGTAGGGCTGGACCCGGCTGTGCTGAAACGTTTCCCGCACCAGTTTTCTGGCGGCCAGCGTGCTCGCGTCGGTATCGCCAGGGCACTGGCCGTCAAGCCTGAACTGCTGGTGTGCGATGAGGCAGTAGCGGCGCTGGATGTGTCTATACAGGCGCAGGTCCTGAACCTGTTTATCCAGTTGCGTGATGAACTGAACCTGACTTATCTGTTCATCAGTCATGACCTTGGTGTGGTCAGGCATGTGTCTGACCGCGTGCTCATCATGTATCTGGGCCGCGTGGTTGAGTCAGCCGCGACTACAGAAATTTTTGAACGGCCAAATCATCCTTACACGCAGGCTTTGCTGGCATCTGCCCCCAGGCTGGAAGTGCGAAAGATGGAATACTTTGCCATCAAGGGTGAAATTCCATCGCCTTTGCATCCGCCGACTGGCTGTCACTTCCATCCGCGCTGCCCGCACGCCATGCCCAGATGTGCCGCAGAGCAGCCAGCACTCAAAGAAGTTGCTCCTTTGCATTTTTCTGCTTGTCATTTAAATACTTGATTATTATCTTGGTATGTTTTAGGCAGTGAATGAGTTTTAATGAAGCAGCAAAGAATCCTGGATTACGATCTGGCGCGTGTTGGTATCAGACTCATGACCAACCAGTCAGGCTGGCTGGCGATGCTGCAGCCCTAAATCGGCAAAGAGTCAGTTTGTTGAAACGCGCTGCTTTCCTGTTTTGTTATGGCCTGCCACCCTTGCCTGTGTACCTGATCTCTGCAACGGGACCTCAGCATCTATCTGGCCCATGTGCTGATAGGTATGCTTTTGCTGGAAGAGCTGCGTTATCTGGAGGGCCATAATGTGGGCATGGCGGTCCTTGCTGCACTCATTTTCTTTTCATATGCACTGGTGTTTTCACATCTGTGGCGCAGCACGCATCAAAAATAAGATTCGGCTGTATTCCACAGTGCAGGTTTTCAGAGACATAGATAAAAATCGCAGTTATCAGCTCAGATATTGGAAATGGTGATAACTGGTATACCAAAAATAAAGATGCATTATTTGCTGCGGTGCGATAAAGTAGTATCTGTCTCCTCCAACACCTCCTAAGGTTTGGATTTAACCCGCAACCGCAAGGTCGCGGGTTTTTTTTTGCCTTTTTACCGATCTAGCCATAGGCATGATGTTAATTTCATTGATTTCAATTCTGTCAGGAAATATTTTAAACAGGCTTGATATGTGATTTATGAATGATTGATATGTGAAAATAGATGTTGGTGAATTTGTTGCGCTGCGATATAGTTGCACCTGTCTCCTCCAACACCTCCTAAGGTTTGGATTTAAACCCGCAAAATTTGCGGGTTTTTTTTTGCCTGTTTTGAACGTGATGATTCAAATGATGTTTGCCAACTATTTTCCTGCGACTTGTGTGCAAGCTCAGTCTGCGTGACTATCTGGCTTTACTCATTTGCTAAACCCATGTCTATATGCATTTTAAAACCGGATCTGTCTATCTTGCATGTCTTTTTAGTATGTTCGCCTTCACTTGCTTGCCAGCAAGTGCGATGGATCAGCCAAGGAATGGCGTGGTCGAGCAGTCTATTCCCAAGCCCCGCATAGATAAAGATATGCGTCTAGCCTTGCAGCAATTTGTCACTCGCTACGCACTGCATCCAAAAAATGCTTCACAGCATATTCATATCGCCAATGTAAAAATAGACAGCGGTGAAACAGCCATGTATGCCTACTGGAAAGAAGATCAGTCCATCTTGATCATGCACTTCTTTGCCCATCCATCCGAAGAGCAGGGCCTCTTATGGCTGCACCATAAAGCCAGGATAGATTTGAAGACTGGCGTGGTAGCTACGGAAGAAGAGATGAGTGGCAGTAATTACCTGGTCACCAAAGCCTGGGCTCAGCACATCGTCAATGTCTGTCTGAAACATGGTCAATTGCTGGTATTGAAGCCTAAGACAGATCGCAAGTAATTCATCTGGATCATGAGCGGGCTGGTCCAAATATAAACCTGAGTATTACCTCTAGTGATGACGAAAACATCACTGGTATGTCACTTTCCTGGGAGCGGTAGAGGAAGGGCGGATGAGTGGTATTTAATCTCTAAGAGATATTCAGAAAATGTATACCTGATATTTGCATAATAAAGCATACAGATATGTTGCGGCGCATTAAAGTAGTACCTGTCTCCTCCAACACCTCCTAAAGGTTTGGATTTAAGCCCGCGAATTCAGCGGGCTATTTTTTTGTCTGCTCACTTGGTAGAAGAAAGTACGGGCTTATTCGGCGATATGGATATGCCGCTTGATATGTTTAAGGTGGGCGACGATGGTAAAAGTCATGATGACCAGCAAGGACCATGAACTCCACTTGCCCAGATGCACGGTAGACCAGGCACCCAACTGGTTGGGGTAACGCCAGATACCAAAGAAGGTCCCCATATTTTCTGCCAGCCAGATAAAGAAACCTATCAGTATGAAAGATAACAGCAAGGGCATGCTGCGGTCGCGGTCCAGCGGGCGAAATACCACGGATGAACGCGCATACAGACCCAGTGCACAAGCCGCCATGTACCAGCGATAGTCACCAATATAATGGTGAGTGAAAAAATTCACATAAATCAGTATGCCTATCAGCGCGGCCATCCAGTAAGGGGGATGATGGCGTATGCGCAAATCAAATAAGCGCCAGGCCTGGATGATGTAACTGCCTATGCTGGCATACATGAAGCCGCTGAACAACGGTACACCCCAAATCTTGGTATAGCCAAATTCAGGATACGCCCAGCTTTGTATCTGGCCTGATACTTTGAATACCTCCAGCGCAAACCCAACCATGTGGAACAGGGTGACGGCTTTTAGCTCATCAACAGTTTCCAGCTTGCTCCAGACCATGCCGCCCTGTATCAGCAACGCAATCACAAATAGCACGTCATAACGCGGCAAGCCAAACAAGCCAGCCTTGGGCACAATCAAAATCGATGCAAAGAACAGGCCGACAAAAAGGCAGGCGCGCACCTCCTTGATACCAAAATACCAGAACTCCAGTAAAAAACGACGAAAGCCCATCAGATTTTCAGGCTGGGGAGGCTGGATCAGGAATTGGTCTATGGATTGCAGGCGCATGGGCTGCATTGTAACAAGCTTGCTGCGCTTATCGTCAGGGCAGTGATACGGTTGCTATTGTTACAGGGTGCTTACACAGCATTTATTTGACCTGCCTTTGCTTGTTGTGAAAAATTCCATGTTGTTTAATTGATGCGTAATAGAACATATACTAAAAACAGTATATCTAACAGTGAAAAATTGCTGACAATCACAGGCGAATATGAAAAATGATTTAGTGCAAATGGAAAGATGGCACGTCACTTGCATTCGCCATCTACTTCAAGCAGAACGATGAAAGCCAGGATCACAAGTCCTGAGCAGCATGTACCGGAGAACAAAAGTATGACGCAGTCCAGCAATCAGTATAGTGATTATCCTCGTGATCTCATAGGGTATGGCCGCCATGTCCCGCATGCGCAATGGCCAGGTCAGGCCAGGATAGCCCTGCAATTCGTCTTGAACTATGAAGAGGGCGGCGAAAACTGTGTACTGCATGGTGACCGTGCGTCTGAGCAGTTTTTATCCGAGATCGTGGGTGCTGCAGCTTATGAAGCACGCCATATGTCGATGGAATCTATTTACGAGTATGGCTCCCGTGCCGGTGTCTGGCGCATCTTGCGTGAATTTGAAAAACGCAAGTTACCGCTGACTGTGTTTGGTGTCGCCATGGCCTTGCAGCGCCATCCCGAGCTGGCCCAGGCTTTTGGCGAGCTTGGTCATGAAATCGCCTGTCACGGTCTGCGCTGGATACATTATCAGGCGCTGGACGAAACCATAGAGCGTGAACATATGCAGCAAGCCGTGCAAATCATGCGCGAGCTGACTGGCAAAGCCCCGCTGGGCTGGTACACCGGGCGTGATTCACCCAATACCCGCAAGCTGGTGGTGGAGCATGGCGGCTTTGCCTATGATGCTGACTACTATGGCGATGACCTGCCTTTCTGGACGCAAGTCACAACCAGCGATGGCCAGCAGCATCCGCATCTGGTCGTGCCTTACACCCTGGACAGCAACGACATGCGCTTCGCCACGCCACAAGGGTTTAATACGGGCGAACATTTCTATGATTACCTGAAAGACAGTTTCGATCTCTTGTATGCCGAAGGTGACCCTGATGGTGACAATGCACCAAAAATGCTATCCATAGGCATGCATTGCCGCTTGCTGGGGCGGCCCGGACGTTTCCGTGCCTTCCAGCGTTTCCTTGATTATGTACAGTCGCATGACAAGGCCTGGATCTGCCGCCGCATTGATATTGCAGAACACTGGAAACAAGTACATCCCTATGTAGCTAAGTAAATGCAGCGCCTGTTGACTGGCGGGACGTACCCAAGTCCTGCCTGCCCAAGATTAAGCTGACAAAGCTTGAATTGCCACCACGCTGAAAAAATCGTTGTTAAATCTGAGAGAAGGAAAAAAGATGAAAATGCAAATGAAATTCATGGTTTTGGCAGTTGCTTCTTGTTTGTGTGCAGGCAGTGCGCTGGCGCAATCCAGTGTTACCGTGCAAGGCCTGATGGATTTGTCTGTGGGCACAGTCAAGATGAGTGGTGACAAAGGCAGCACGGCTGCCATCACGCCGGGTGGCATGACCACATCCTGGTTTGGTTTCAAAGGGGTAGAAGACCTCGGCGGTGGTCTCAAGGCAGAATTTGCACTGACAGCCTTCCTGCGACCAGATACCGGTGAGTCTGGCCGCTTTGGTGGCGATACCCTGTTTTCGCGTGATGCCAATGTCGCCTTGTCCGGCAGCTTTGGCCGCGTGTCGCTTGGCCGTGATCTGGCTCCCAGCTTTTTGCCTGTCGTGATTTTCAATCCCTTTGGTGATTCCTTTGATGTTTCGCCTTTGGTGCTGCACTGGTATGTGCCTTCTGGTGGTTTTGCTTCACGCACCTGGGCCAATTCTGCCGCCGGTGATTCTGGCTGGAGCAATGAAATCATTTACAGCACCCCCAATTTCTCCGGCTTCAGTGCCAACATGCACTATCAGTTTGGTGAAAAAGCCGGTGACACAGGCACTCGCAACATAGGCCTGAATGCGCTGTACTTCAATGGCCCACTGGCGCTGAGTGCCTTCTACCAAAAAGTCCAGGTATCGAATCCCCTTGGTGGCTCAGCGATAGTTGATGCGACATCTGCACCTGTGAATTTTGCTTCCATCAATAACCAGACTGCTTACTTCGTCGGCGCCAGCTATGACCTGACAGCCGCCAAGCTATATGCGACTTATACCTCCAGCCAAAATGACAATGCGGCAGGCAAGCAGATGGATGACAAGATTTATAGCCTGGGTGCCAAGATCCCGGCAGGTGGTGGCGACATCTTGCTGGCCTATGCCAATACCAAACGCAATGGCACGCTGGCGGCAAATACGGAATACAAGCGCGATACCCTGTCTGCTGGCTATGACTACAACCTGTCCAAGCGTACCGATGTGTATGCAGTGCTGATGAGTGACAAGATCAGTACGGCTGATCGTGCTACCAGCGTCATTGCTGGGATACGTCACAGATTCTGAGTTACTTCAGCTAACAAAAAACCGCATATTGAAAAATTTGCGGTTTTTTTCTATCCGCTGTCACAAACGGTAAGTCTGTTCCGTCTCAATATCATCATGAACGTACCGGATACCGCCAAGATGAACTGCCTGCAAAGCTTTATTGATCATAGACCCCGCTTGTTTGGCATTGCCTATCGCATGCTGGCCTCGCGTGCCGAAGCAGAATACCTGGTGCAAAACACTTACCTGCACTGACATGCACTGACAGATGAAGAGTTAATGCAAATTCGTAAACCCAAGGCCCGGTTGCTGGCTGTCATCAGCAGTCTTTGTGTAGACAGATTACATGTACTCAAGCGCGAGCGCGAAAACTATACCCTGCCTTGTTCTGTATTTTCAGGAACAGTGAAATGCTGAATGCAAACTCAGGGATAATATTGACATTTTTATAAATTTAACTATCCTTGGCAAAGCTTGTATGAAGCAAACAATAGCTCAATAGATTTATTTCCCATGACCACTGTTCCTGAGTTGCAAATCCTTCCTTATCTTTTCTTGTATGCCGCTATCGCAGCCGCATGGCTACCCAAAGTAGCTGTGGCTGGCCCGCTAAAAAACCTGGTTCCTGGACATTTGCTGGCAATTTTTGCGGTGCTCTCGGCTTTGTTCAGTGGCCTCATCACACCGATGGCAGCAGCGGTGCTTGCTGTGCTGGCACTTTTGTTATGGGCAAGCGTCAGAAATCGCATGCCCCTCGCCCTGCGCATACTGGCAGGTGTCTTGGCTCTGGTGGTGGCGTTGATACTTGCCATGCATAAAGCACCGGGTTTTCACAATATGCTGCTACTTGATAAAGTCAGGTTCAGCGATGATGCCATTCCTTTTACCCTGTATGCCAATTTCGACAAGGGTATGGCAGGTTATCTGATGCTGAGCCTGTTTTGCTCACGCGCAAGCAGCTTCAGGCAATTCCTGGCTGATGGCAAGCGCATTGCCTTGCCTGCCTTGCTGACTATCGTGGTCTTGACCGGTTTGGGGCTGGTGACACAGTTCTTCCGCTTTCATCCAAAACTGCCGGAAGCGACTTTGTTGTTCCTGGCCGTGAATCTGGTATTGACTTGCGTTGCAGAAGAAGCTTTTTTTCGGGGACTGATACAGGAAACGATCTATCGCCTGGGTAACAAGCCTGTCTTTGGTTATCTGGCGATTGCTGTGTCGGCAGTCTTGTTTGGTCTTGCACATCTGGGTGGAGGTACCCAGTATGCTGCCCTGGCGACAGTTGCCGGGCTGGGTTATGCCATTGTCTATCATCGGACACGCAGGCTGGAGTGGGTGATACTCACGCACGCAGCATTTAATTTATGTCATTTCATCTTGTTCACGTACCCTCGATTGGCTTGATTTTTTGGATAGTCATGAGGTGCTTGAATGATGTCGCTAAATGAGGCAGGCGGCAGTATTGCCATGCAAAAAAGTCGGCGTGATACCGCGCAGTTTTCTTATTCAGTGATTTGAGCACGAGTGCTGGTGAGCAGCCTGAAACGTTGGATGAAAGCTAGAAGATAGTCGTATGCGATTCCGGGTGTCACCAGCAATTCTTGCAGGTGGTCATCCTGATAGAGCATGGTGACGGTACTGCCATCAAGGGTAGATTCCCAGATCGACGTATCAGTCGTGAAATTCATGTAATGCCATGCGCCATCCGCTTCCGACAAACCATCCCAGATCAGTTGAGACAGTTCATCGGCTTCGGCAAAATCAGCCCAGCTTGTGCTTGGCTTGATTTCTAAAGTAGCTGTCATCAGCCCCGGCTTTGATAAACCACTTTATCCAGGCTGGCTTCCCCAAAGGCATCGGCATTGCTGAGATAGTCATCAAAAGGTCCAAGTTTGCTGATTTCTGCACCATTACGGAATACCAGTTGCAAGCCGTTTTCTTCATCCCAGTCGCAATCACATTCCAGTGAGACATAGATGGTCTTGTCACCACTCGGGCGCTGGCATACCAGGGCTTCGTAGCCATATTGTATGTGTTGCCAGACGTCGGCTGGCTGGGCTATCTGTACCACATCCAGTTTTTCAGATTTGCGATAATTTGCCACGTCCTGATAATAGGCAAAGATATCTGCTTCTGCTTTGACCAGTACGGCTGGGTCCAGTTTGATGAAGTTGGCAATGGCATCGTGAAAATCAGCCTTGCAGGATTCGTCGGCTTCATCATAGCCTTCCAGTAAGAATTCATATTCTTGCTCTTGCAAGGCAGGGATGAGTATGGGTTGGCTTATATACCAGCCATTTTCTTCATCTTTTTCTACTAGCCCAAGTCCGGGGATATTCATGGTGAGTTTTCTTTAGTGGGTTGGGCAATATACGCCATAACCACTATTGTCCCACACTACATGACTAAGTTTGCGCTTCGGGATGCTGTTGTACTCCTGTCGTGTCATATAGCTGGATTTCATTCAACAAATCAAAGCAACTGACTTCAGCCGGGTTCAGGCCCAGCCTGAGTTTTTTATCGCTGCTATTCAATTGACTGTGATTGACCAGCAAGCGCATCTTTGAAATCAGGTCGGCAGTATGCAGCAAATGGCCTAGCGGGCTCCATTCTATGGCTTTGCGGCCACCAGCTTGCTGTTGCAAGGCCAGGATCACATGTTCAGGGAATTCCCAGCGCTGGGCGATGCGGTAAGACAGGGTTGCAGCGACGGAAGAGAAGATAGGCTGGAAGGCGGGCGAATACTTGAATTTGCCGTGCTCGCAAGTCTGGTCCAGCAAACGGAAAGCGATAATGAGACCAACATTTTTCATCAGGCCAGTCAAAAATGCGTGGAAAGGGGCCATATCGCGTGCCAGAGTATGACAGGCAACCGCGCATTTTTCTGACTGGGCCCAGATATGCGGCGCGGCGCGGCGGGTGAACTGCCCGGCATTGAGGTTGATAATGGGGCGGAAAGCAACCTTGGCGATCACCAGGCGCAGACCTTCTTCGCCCAGTATCATAACGGCTTTTTCCAGACTGTTGATACGATCAGCCGGGTTGTACAGGGCGCTGTTGACGGTGTTGATGACTTCTCCAACTAGGACCACATCTTTGACGATCTGGCGCGACAAATCACCGGCAGAAATGGTTTTACTGCGCAGGCTGTTCAGCAATTGCGGGATGACACTGGGCACGCGTGGCACGATAACGGCGTCATTCAGATCAGACGCCAGCAATTTGTACAGTGCTTGCATGACAGTCTGTTCGGTTTCAACATTGCCGCCTTCACCTGGGTAACCCATGATCCAGTCAAAGAACAAGCTCTCGACAGGCAGGACCGGTTTCCAGGCGATGAGTTTTTCTGTATTGGCAGTGTTGTTTGCGGGGGTATCTGGCGCGAGAACTGGTTCAGCCTGGTGTACTGCGATCAGTGGTTCGGAGGCGGCCTTTTCTACAGGTTCAGCCGCTTTGGGCGCTGCCACAATTTCAGGTGCAGCTTGGGGTGGGCTGATCACGGGCGTGCCCTGCTGAGCACCGAACAGGCGGTTAAAGAACTTGCTCAGGGTATTCGCCACGGCTGCCCTTTCGGTTCAAACTGCGGTTGCGCCTTGGAATGTGCTAAATGCGCCAAGGCTTTCAGTTTGTATATTTGCCTTGGGCATGTCAATCCCATTATGTGCGTGGATGGAATTGCGCAGCGTTTTTAACCTAAATTGTCATTCTCCAGCCGCCAGCTGGGCATTCAGTGCGGCAATTTCTGCCATGATTTCTGTGGGAAAATCTTCTCTGGCCCATTCCCTGTATTCACCACGCGCATAGGCCAGGCCATTCTTGTAATACATATACGCATTCAGGCGGTTGCGCACATAATTGTTTTGCGTACGAATGACCTTGCCGGGTGTGCCCATGACGATCGAATTGTCAGGGATGATGGTGCCTTCCTTGAGAAAAGTATGCCCGGCAATAATGCAGTTATTACCTATCACACAGCCATCCATGATGGTGGAATTGATGCCTATCAGGCAGTTGTCACCGATGGTGCAGCCGTGGATGGTGCAATGATGGGTGATGGAGCAATGGCTGCCGATGATGGTCGGGGTCTGGTCACCTATGTGCAGCATGACAAAGTCCTGGATATTGGTATAGGCACCAATGATGATTTCCTTATGCTCAGACCTGGCCACCACATTCATCCAGATTGAGGCATGTTGCCCCACGCTGATCTTGCCATAGAGTTGCGCCGTGTCATGGATATACGCAGGATGATCAAGTTTGACATCTGGACCGATGAAAGCCATTTACTCCCCCAAGGCAGGTAAAAATAACAGAATACTGCTTTATAGATGGATTTGCTGGAATATTCTGTAGGCTATCGTCCAGCATATGGCCATGCCGGACAAATACATTATGGTACGCAGGGGCTGCATGCCACGCAGGTAAATCAGGGTATGCAAATAGCGTATTACTACATAACTGCCAAACAGCCAGTTGGCTGCCGACTGTTCTGCACCCAACAAAACATAGCAGATGGCCAGCGCCAGGAAGAGCGGCAGGTTTTCCACGTCATTGCGCCAGACACGGGCGCAGCGTTGTACCAGGTCAGATTCTGATTCAACCGGACGCAGGCCCGCCAGGGCTGCGTCTTCTGGCAAGAGGTAACGACGGCTGCGTATACGGCTGATAACCTGGAACACGCTCAGTACACTGGCTTTCAGGAACAGCGCCAGCAAGGCCAGTACAAAACTGGACAGGGCAGGGTAGTTCATCATGCTGGCACCTCGTTGTTTTGTGCACTGGCGCGCACATTTCTGACTGCCAGGAATTGAGCGATTTGCTGGGGCGAAGGACGCAAGCCAGCCATGGACCAGTTTTCTGCCCCGCTCTCCTGGATATTGATCCAGACCGACTTCTTGAATTCTGGGTCACCGCCACCTTCAATTTCCACCAGAGCATCGGCAATTTTTTCCAGCAAGCGTTGCTTTTGCTCCGTGTTTAACATTCCTTGAATCGTATTGATTTGAACGTAGGGCATGTCGTACTCCTTGTGTGATTGCTTGTAAGAGACTTCATTGTGCGGCTAATGAAAAAGCAGTACCATTGGCTGAATCGACAAAAAAAGGTGTTAAATGGACAGGCTGGCCAAATGACGATGAAGTTGACGACAAAGGATGGAATCATACGCATCGGCATACTGGTTTATCCCGGTTGCCTCCGTAGTGGGGCGGTGTTGCCGCTGGATGTCTTCACCATTGCCAATACTTTGGCAGGCATACGTCCTGCGGGTAGCAAACCTGTGCAGTTTGAAGCTTTCTGGGTCAGTGCCCGTGGCGACATCATGCAAGAAGTGAGTGGACTACATTTTCAGGCGCGTGACATATACACGCAAATGCATACTCAGGAACTCGATGCACTCATGGTTCCTGGTGTTGATCATAAAGACAACCAGCAACTTGATGATTTGCTCAATGCACTGGCACCTGAACAAGCCTTGATGGAAAGCTATCTTCAGCAAGACAGACTGTTGATTTCCAGTTGTTCCAGCACCAGCCTGCTGGCGCGTACCGGCAAGCTTGATGGCCGGCGTGCCACCACCAGCTGGTGGCTGAGTGCTTACTTCCGTAAAAATTTCCCCCAGGTTTTATTGGAAGCTGATGAGCTCATCGTGCAGGATGGCAAACTGGTGTCGTCTGGTGGCGTGACTTCGTATATCGATCTGTCGCTATGGCTGGTGGGGCATTTCGCCGGAGAAGAATTGCGTCAGATGACGGCCAAGATACTGGTGGTTGATGCTAACCGTAACAGCCAGGCCCCCTATGTTGCCAAGGCCATCATGCAGGACCAGGGCCATGCAGTCATAGAACGTGCACGGCGCTGGCTGAACAAGCGTCTGGACCAGCACTGGACCATGGCTGACCTGGCCAGCTATTGCAATGTCAGCCAGCGCACCCTCCTCAGGCGCTTCCAGGAATCCATGAAACTCAGTCCCACCCATTATGTGCAACAATTAAGAGTAGAGCGCGCCAAGGCCTTGCTGGAAACTACCCGTTTATCGCTGGAAGATATTACGGCACGTTGCGGTTATGAAGATGTCTCCAGTTTCAGTAAAATCTTCAAGCAGTGGGCGCAAGTGACGCCCAAGGATTACCGGCGCAGGTTTGGATTACGGTTTTAAGGACTGCAATGGATAACAGGCATGTAGTGATAATAGGCGGTGGCGTCATCGGCAGTGCGGTGGCTTATTTTCTGGCAGCACATCCACGCTTTCAAGGCCGGGTCACGGTGCTGGAGCGTGACCCTAGCTATACCCATGCCTCGTCGGCCCTGTCTGCCAGTTCGATACGCCAGCAATTCAGCACGCTTTTGAATATACAGATGTCGCAATTTGGCATCGCTTTCTTGCGCGATCTGCATCAGCACCTCGCGGTTGATGGTGAGTTGCCGGAGCTGGCGCTCTGCGAACATGGTTACCTGTATCTGGCCACCGAGGGCGGTGCTGCCACTTTGCGTGAAAATCATGAGATACAAAGAGCAGAGCAGGTAGATGTTGCCCTGTTAAATCAAGATGCGCTGAAACAGAAATTCCCCTGGCTGAATGTTGATGACCTTGCCGTAGGTTCGCTAGGTCTTAGTGGTGAAGGCTGGTTTGACGGCTATGCCTTGCTGATGTCATTTCGCCGCAAGGCGCGTAGCCTGGGTGTCAGTTATCTGCAGGCGGATGCGCAAGGTTTTGAGCATGAGAAGGGCAGAGTAACCGGCGTACGTTTGCAGAATGGCACGGTCATTAAATGTGATGTTGCCGTCAATGCAGCCGGTGCCTGGGCGCGGCCCTTATTGGCAGGTACGGGTTTTGATTTCCCTGTAGTTGGCCGCAAGCGCACAGTGTTTGTTGTATCCAGTCCAGCGCAGACACCGGCCTGCCCGCTCATCATTGATCCATCCGGTTTATGGTTGCGGCCAGAAGGCCAGCACTGGATTTGTGGCTTGCCACCGGACAATGATCCCGATGATGCACCGCTGGAAGCAGACTATGAACAGTTCGATACGGCATGGCAAATCATGGCCAATCGCGT
>Ga0187843_10000212_pt1 | contig 46575 bp, 54 predicted proteins | sample SpaLakP09_SKY_43_FD_134516 | JGI IMG/M metagenome (GOLD analysis project Ga0187843, IMG submission 134516) | Oligotrophic lake water microbial communities from Sparkling Lake, Wisconsin, USA - SP09_SKY_43 | ecosystem: Environmental > Aquatic > Freshwater > Lake | place: USA: Sparkling Lake... | reverse complement strand
CAGCGCCAGCGCAGCAGCATCGGCCAAGCCAGCGCCAGCAGCTTCTGCTGCAGCCGCCAGCGTCGCAAAATCTGCCCCGGCAGCGAAAGTGATGGCAGCGTCGGCATCGGCAGCAGCTTCTACTCCAGTCGCATCTACACCAACAACTACGCCAGAAGCCAAACCAGCGAAGCCAGCCAAAGCTGACAAGAGCGCCAAGAAAGAAGTGAAAGCAGCTTCTGCTTCTGCCTCTGCCAGCGCCGCTTCGAAATAAGTTTTAACGCAATCAGTTGAATGCCGGCAGCACGCGCTGCCGGATAAAAAAACACCACCACACCAGGATATAAAAAATGAACAAGCTCATGACCGCACTGATCGCTTCTACCGTTTTGATGGGTAGTGCATTTGCCCAAACGCCAGCAGCACCAGCTAAGGCAGCAACAGCACCAGTCGCCGTGGCCTCTGCATCTGCCGTGGCCAGCACACCAGCACCGGCTGCGAAGGCGGCAGCAGCAACGACAGCGACAACAGCAGCAGAAGTCAAACCAGCGGTAGAAGCCAAGCCAGCGGTAGAAAAAGCAGTCAAGCATGCCAAGCACGAAAAGCATGCGAAGAAAGACAAGAAAGCGGACGAAGCCAAGGCAGCAACACCAGCAGCAGCCGCACCAGCAGCAGCCGCACCAGCAGCATCGAAATAAGCCGCTAAGCCTGCACCCTTGTAATGAGGGTTGCGCTTGAAAAGATCGACGTGCTCTTCATCTGGATAGCATGTCGATTTTTTTTGAGGGATGACGACGGTGTTGGTGCATTTGTTACGCAATGCACCAAGCCCGCGTCCAGCCACTTATCGGGCTATCGGAAAGCTATAACTTGCGCCTATGCCCAGTGGCAAACCAAGCATCCAGAAGCACAGCAAAAATGCGGTCCAGAGTACCAGCAGGGCAACTGAGTAAGGCAACATCAAGGCAATCAAGGTGCCGATGCCGGTTGATTTGACATACTTCTGGCAAAACACCACGATCAATGGGAAATACGGCATCAGGGGAGTGATGATATTGGTTGACGAATCACCTACCCGATACGCTGCCTGGGTCAAATCTGGTGACACGCCCAACTCCATTAACATTGGCACCATCACCGCACCGATCAATGCCCACTTGGCTGACGCTGAGCCCACCAGCAAGTTCACCATACTGGTCAGTATCACGATGCCGATCAAGGTTACACCCATGGGCAACGCAAGCTCTTTCAACGCGCCGGCACCTTTGATGGCAATCAATGCGCCAAGATTTGACTGTCCAAATGCGTAGATAAATTGCGCGCAGAAAAATGCCATCACTATGTAATAGCCCATGCCGCTCATGGACTTGGTCATGCCTTGAATAACATCGCGGTGATTTTTTACCGTGCCCGCGGCATAGCCATACACCACGCCAGGGATCAGGAAGAACACTAAAATCAAGGCGACGATCGACTGCATCAAAGGTGCCGTCGCATGGGTCAGGCTGGCATCAGTACCACGCCAGGGTGAAGTCGCCGGATAGATAGTAACGACCAGCAGTGCAATACACAACAACATGGATAAGACAGCAAAGCGCAAACCACGTCGCTCAGACAGCGTCAACGGGTCCAGGGTCGGCAAGCCTGCCGGATCACCATCGACAGGCGTGTTTTTCAGGCGAGGTTCTATCACTTTATCCGTCAAGAACCAACCGATAAACACAATTAATATCGCTGAAGCAGATGTGAAGTAGTAATTATTCAAAGGGTTGATAATCAACTCTGCCGCTGCCGGATTGGACGAGAGACGAGCCGATGCCTGGGTCAATCCGGCCAGCAATGGGTCCAGGCTGCTTGGGATGAACAAGGATGCCGAGAAGCCGCCGGAAACACCGGCAAAAGCAGCAGCTATACCTGCCAGCGGGTGTCGCCCGGCTGCATAAAAAATCACAGCGCCCAACGGGATCACCAGGACATAGCCAGCGTCAACCGCGACGTGACTTAAAATACCCACAGCCACCAGGACTGGCGTCAATAGCATTTTTGGCGTCACTGACAAAATAGAACGCAAGCCAGCGTTGATAAAGCCAGTGTACTCTGCAACACCAAGCCCTAGCATTGCAACCAATACCACGCCTAATGGCGGGAAGCTGACAAAGGTACTGACCAACTTTGCCATGAACGTGGTGAGTGCAGCTCCCTCAAGCAAGTTTTTAATTTGAATTGGCTTGCCATTGCGTGGATCAATTTCACTAAAGCTCACACCAGACAAGGCCCAGGAAATCACCCAGACAGCAATCATGAACAAGGCAAACAAGATGGCGGGATCGGGTAATTTATTGCCGACGCGTTCAATCACATTCAGGCTGCGGGCAAACCAGCTTAGCCCACCTGGCGACGCTGAATTTTTTGTTGCTTCAGTCATGTCTTCTCCATATTAGTATTAAGTCTCACCGGTTGAAATAGATCATTGATCGTCTGCCGCAAGGTAAACGACTCTCGCAAGATGCTACATTTCAGATTGTGTCGCAATGGAGGGGGTCCGTAAAACTGCCATTGCCAGACAATTTGCAAATCGAGCAATAATAGACTCTCTGCATACGGTAATCAAGCGAATGTATTATCCGTTCGGCATGACCTTGGCCCCAGCCTTGACGCAGTTGAAACTGGAAGTCGAAAGTACATGGGCACTGAATATTTATGCTTGAACTTTCTGGTGAAGTTGAGAGCGTTGGCGGCCGACAGAGAGCATACGAATGAGTACAGCTACGCCGTTGGCGTTCCCGGATTATTGTGTCCCACACCACCGCACCAGCCTTGAAGAGCGACTTTAGCCGCCAGCATGTGACTGTATGGGTCCGCCTGCCTTGACGTTGACTCATCATGGCCAGCGCGAAGTATCCCAATTGACTAATTTAGTTTATCATTGAATAACATTTGTCAATGTATCCGTTTTTTCTGATGCAACAGGCAAAATGGATATGGATGAGCCGGTCAATATGGCGATTTCGTCGATTCACACTCTTGAGATGAAGGATGCAACATGATGCAACATGGCATGAATAGCCCTTTTGGGATGCGATCAGGTTTTGGTGATGTGCCGGTCGGTGCGGTCGTCGCTTTTGCTGGCGGCCATAGCCCAGCTAACAGCAATGACAATCTGCCTAACCCATTGGAAGCCTGGGGCTGGATGGTTTGCGATGGACGCTCGCTCTTGGCTGTCCACTATCCCGAATTGTACGCCGTGCTTGGCTATCGCTATGGAGGTCAAGGTGAACAATTCTGTATCCCTGACTACCGCAACGCGAGCTTGCCAGGCGCCGAAACTGCGGCAACAACAGGGGGAGATGTCAAGGGTATCGCTTACATCATCAAGTACACCTATGGCCTTGTTCCTTTGGCTCGTTAGCCTCGCTTTTTGCGCCGCACTGAAAACTTCAGGGACGTAGATACGATTAGCGCAGCGTAATCGTACGCATGCTGAGCCGATAATGACGAAAGGCTTCAAGTAAATCTCATGATCGCTGTCGATTCATCTCAGCACGAGTGTGATGAAGACTTGATTCAAGCTCCTAAAGCAGTCGTGATTTTTCAAGAGCATAGAGAATTGCCGTTGACCATGCGTACGATTACGCTGCGCTAATCGTACCTACGCGAGCTGGAACATCGTGTGGGATATTGAAGCACATAAAAAATCGTCGGAATTAGCTGACAAGAAGCCTGAGTAGCAGGTATTTTCTTGGGCATACGCACGATTGCCCGGCGCTAATCGTACCGACACGAGCTTTGTAAGAAGTCGATAAAAGTTTTGTTTTTTTTGCATTTTTTGTAGGTATATACATGTCTCTTTTCAGTGGATTTTTTATTCTTTTCTTTTTATTTTCTATCGTTTTTATTTGGGTAAAAAAGCCACCTCTTCCAATTGGCTCTGGAAAAAACACCAAACGGATTCGATATGAGTCTGACTCTTCTGCTTGGAAAAAGCTCGCTAGCTTATATAGCTTAGTAATTGCTGCTTTTGTTGTATTTGACTTATTTAGGATGTATTTCCACTAGGGACGTAGGTACGATCAGCGCAGCGTAATCGTACGCATGCTGTGCCGAGAATAGAGAAAGGCTTCACATAAATCGCATGATCGCCGTCGATTCATCTCTACACGAGAATGACAAATACTTGATTCAGGCTCAAAAATTAGTCATGATTTTTCAGCAGCATAAAGAATTGTCGCTGGTTGCATACGAAAATATTAGATGGTGCATTCCACTACGGGAGAGAGCAATGATAGCGCCGGGCAGAAAATATTTGATTGACCTCATTGCAAAGATCATGAACGCGGAAGGCACTGAAGAGGAGCTTGATGCGTACATAGATAAGTTAGAGCAAGTTTCGCCGATGCCTAACGTGACTGGATTGATTTTTTATCCTGAGAATGGTGAAGTATCTGCGGAAGCGATCGCTGATGCGATTCTTAATTTCAAGCCAAAACTGTTGTCGGAATCAAACGATCCGTAAGTTGGTGCAGATAAAAGAACGTAGGTAGGATTAGCGCAGCGTAATCGTACGCATGTGATGCCGAAAATGACGAAAGACTTCAAGCAAATCTCATGATCGCCGTCTCTTCATCTCAGCACGATAATGGCGAATACTTGATTCAAGCGCAGAAAGCAGTCGCGATTTTTCAGCAGCATAGAGAATTGCCTCTGACCATGCGTACGATTACGCTGCGCTAATCGTACCTGCACAAGCTCGTCACGACATCCTCTTGGGTTTTATTGTTACTTCAGGTACAGCATGGTTAATTATGATGGCGGATTGAAATAGTATGGATACATTAAATCTATCTTGGGTGATAGGTAATTCGTTCCCGAAAAAAAGCGGAGGTAACATCGACTTCCCAAGTTGGTCAATGGTAACTGAGAAATTGAACCGGATTTTAGTTGAAACAGGCTCTGTCAGTTTGGGATGGACCAACGAAAATCATGAAGCGAAGTCACTTCAAGTTAGAGCAGAAAATGGTCAATACCTAGTGATGTTTGGATTTCATTTCGAAGGAGATTGGATAGTAAAGACATGCAAAAATAAAAATATAGCGCCGCCAGGTGAAATGATTGAGTTCTGTGGCGATATGTGGAATTCGCAAATAGTCATTTCTGATTCATCACTAATTTTTCTGGTATTCGAAGAGCTATTTTTGACCGGGAACGTATCCGACAAGTACGTTTCGTAGATTCCAAAACACACTCAGGACGTAGGTACGATTAGCGCAGCGTAATCGTACGCATGCTGCGCCGAACATAACGAAAGACTTCTCATGAATCTCATGATCGCTGTCGATTCATCTCAGCACCATAATGACGAATACTTGATTCAAGCTCAGAAATTAGTCGTGATTTATCAGCGGCACAGAGAATTGCCACTGACCATGCGTACGATTACGCTGCGCTAATCGTACCTACACGGGCTACCGCAACGCGAGCTTGCCAGGCACCGACACTGCAGCAACAACAGGGGGAGATGTCAAGAGTATCGCTTACATCATCAAGTACACCTATGGCCTTGTTCCTTTGGCTCGTTAGCCTCGCTATCGGCGCCTCACTGAAAACTTCAGGGACGTAGGTACGATTAGCGCAGCGTAATCGTACGAATGCTGTGCCGAAAATGACGAAAGGCTTTAAGTAAATCTCATGATCGTTGTCGATTCATCTCGGCACGAGTGTGATGAAGACTTGATTCAAGCTCCTAAAGCAGTCGTGATTTTTCAAGAGCATAAAGAATTGCCGTTGACCATGCGTACGATTACGCTGCGCTAATCGTACCTACGCGAACTGCTCTCCGAAAACTTCAGCAAACAACGCAGGTGGTCAAAAAAACGAGTGTCTGTCATTGGCAGTACACCTCAACTATCCAGATATTTAGCGCATATGAAAAAATTAATATTGATGTCAAGTCTGGTTTTTTGCACAGCTTGGAGTTTTGCCGTACAAGATTATTCCACGCTGATCCGGCAGGCCAACACCCTGGCCAAAGAAAAAGCGTATGGAAAAGCGCTAGAGGCTTATAAATCAGCCTTTCATATGGCGTCAAAAAATCGCACTGATCTCTACAATGCTGCGTGTACTGCTGCATTAGCGGGCGACCAGGAAAGCGCGTTTTCCTGGCTCAACCTGTCGATAGAAAATGGCTGGGCCAACATAGAGCACATGAAAAAAGACAGCGACTTGATCAGTTTGCACGGGCAACAAAAATGGCATGAGTTGCTCGCTTCTTTGCAAAAGAAAATCGATTTTCTAGAAAGAAACTATGACAAAGCCCTGCAAAAAGAACTGTTAGCCATTCTGGAAGAAGACCAGAAATACCGTGGACAATTAAATTTACTGCATAAAGAATTTGGCCGCAACTCAAAAGAAGTCCAGGACTTTTGGCAAGTGATCAACCAGAAAGACGCTGAGAATCTGCAGAAGGTCAAACAGATCATCAAGCAATATGGATGGGTAGGCGCAGATAAAGTAGGTGCCAAGGCCAGCGAGGCCCTGTTTTTAGTGGTACAACATGCCGACCTCGCAACGCAGCAAACCTATTTGCCCGTCATGCGCGTCGCTGTGCAGGAAAAAAAAGCCCAGCCTGACTCGCTAGCATTGCTGGAAGACAGGGTTGCCATGCGTAGCGGGAAAAAACAAATCTATGGCAGCCAGATCAATGTCGATAAAGCGGGAGTAGCCCGCATTTTTCCTATTGAAGATCCAGAAAACGTGGACCAGAGACGCGCCTCCATGGGCTTGTCGCCCTTGGCTGACTATGTGAAATACTGGAACATCGTGTGGGATATTGAAGCACATAAAAAATCGTCGGAATTAGCTGACAAGAAGCCTGAGTAGCAGGTATTTTCTTGGGCATACGCACGATTACCCGGCGCTAATCGTACCGACATGAGCTTTGTAAGAAGTCGATAAAAAGTTTTGTTTTTTTGTTGCATTTTTTGTAGGTATATACATGTCTCTTTTCAGTGGATTTTTTATTCTTTTCTTTTTATTTGCTATCGTTTTTATTTGGGTAAAAAAGCCACCTCTTCCAATTGGCTCTGGAAAAAACACCAAACGGATTCGATATGAGTCTGACTCTTCTGCTTGGAAAAAGCTCGCGAGTTTGTATAGCTTAGTAATTGGTGCTTTTGTTGTATTTGACTTATTTAGGATGTATTTCCACTAGGGACGTAGGTACGATTAGCGCAGCGTAATCGTACGCATGCTGTGCCGAAAATAGAGAAAGGCTTTGCATAAATCTCATGATCGCCGTCGATTCATCTCAGCACGATAATGGCGAATACTTGATTCAATCGCAGAAAGAAGCCGTGATTTTTCAACAGCATAAAGAATTGCCGCTGGTTGCATACGAAAATATTAGATGGTGCATTCCACTACGGGAGAGAGCAATGATAGCGCCGGACAGAAAATATTTGATTGACCTCATTGCAAAGATCATGAACGCGGAAGGCACTGAAGAGGAGCTTGATGCGTACATAGATAAGTTAGAGCAAGTTTCGTCGATGCCTAACGTGACTGGATTGATTTTTTATCCTGAAAATGGTGAAGTATCTGCGGAAGCGATTGCTGATGCGATTCTTAATTTCAAGCCAAAACTGTTGTCGGAATAAAACGATCCGTAAGTTGGTGCAGATAAAAGAACGTAGGTAGGATTAGCACAGCATAATCGTACGCATGCGATGTCGAAAATAACGAAAGACTTCAAGAAAATCTCATGATCGTTGCCTATTCATCTCAGCACGAGGGCGATGAATACTTGATTCTATCTCACAAAGTAGTCGTTATTTTTCAGCAGCACAGAGAATTGCCTCTGACCATGCGTACGATTACGCTGCGCTAATCGTACCTACACAAGCTTGTCACGACATCCTCTTGGGTTTTATTGTAAATCAGGTACAGTATGGTTAATATTGATGGCGGATTGAAATAGTATGCACACATTAAATCTATCTTGGGTGATAGGTAACTCATTCCCGAAAAAAAGCGGAGGTAACATCGACTTCCCAAGTTGGTCAATGGTAACTGAGAAATTGAACCGGATTTTAGTTGAAACAGGCTCTGTCAGTTTGGGATTGACCAACGAAAATCATGAAGCGAAGTCACTTCAAGTTAGAGCAGAAAATGGTCAATACCTAGTGATGTTTGGATTCCATTTCGAAGGAGATTGGATAGTGAAAACATGCAAAAATAAAAATATAGAGCCGCCAGGTGAAATGCTTGGGTTCTGTGGCGATATGTGGAATTCACAAATAGTCATTTCTGATTCATCACTAATTTTTCTGGTGTTCGAAGAGTTTTTTTTGACCGGGAACGTATCCGATAAATACGTTTCGTAAATTCCAGAACACTCGCAGGACGTAGATACGATTAGCGCAGCGTAATCGTACGCATGCTGTGCCGAAAATGACGAAAGACTTCAAGCAAATCTCATGATCGCCGTCTCTTCATCTCAGCACGATAATGGCGAATACTTGATTCAAGCTCAGAAAGCAGTCGTGATTTTTCAACAGCATAGAGAATTGCCGCTGACCATGCGTACGATTACGCTGTACTAATTGTACCTACGCGAGCTCCCATCAACTCGAAAACCGAGGCCATCAATCGCTCGGTTTGGCGCAGTGGTAGATGAAATGCCAGGCGCTAGATCAAACCAGTCTCGATCGCCAGGTCCGAATAGGAGGGCTGGCCACCAGGGGGTGGGTCGGGGCGCCGCCTGCAAGCCGGCGATTGCTTCATCTGTCACCCTCAAGGTCAAGCTACCGCGCCGCCGAAGACCGGCGTCGTACTCCGCTCAGGTCGTTACCTTGAATTTCATCTTCGGTATGTGGTGGCGTCGCTTTTCATTGTGTTTGTTGGGCATGGACAGGCACGGATTATCAGGGGCCAGCACTTTACCCGACTCGCTTGGTATCCGTGCAACAACGCCTCGCTGCAGTACGAGGTGGCGGTGTGTCCTGGGAGATTGGGCGACAGCGCGGGTCAACGATTGGCTAGATCGGCATTCAGTCGTCTAATGGGACAAGGGAAAGCATCTTTATGACCCGTTTAGGAAGGGGTGGTTTCAACGCGCAGCCCTTCGGCCTTCCATTCGGGAAATCCTGCACTCAATCTGCGTGCCTGCAAACCATTGGCTCGTAGGGCCTCCACGGCATGGGTGGAGAGGACACAGTACGGCCCTCGACAGTAGGCCACGATATCCGCGTTCGGAGGCAACTCAATAAGTCGGCGCTCCAGCTCTTCGGCGGGAATGTTGATGGCCCCCGGCAGATGCCCCAGCGCGAACTCTTCTTCCGGGCGCACATCGAGCAGAACAACGCTATCGGTCTCAATCCGGTTCAGCAGTTCTTCGATAGAGACGCCCTCCAAGCGTTCCCGTTTGTGGATGCTGTCGGTGACGAATTCTTCGAGTTCTGCATGCTGGTGCTCCGCGTAGTCCCGCAGGGACGCGAGCAAGCTGGCGATTGGGCCTGCACCCATGCGATACAGCACATGCTTACCGTCCCGCCGAGTTTGGACTAGGCCTGCGCGCCTCAGGTGTTGCAAGTGCTGGGAAGCGTTGGCGAGGGACAGCCCGGACAATTCTGCCAGGCGCTCAACAGCGCGTTCCCCCTGAGCGATGTGATCAAGAAGGACGAGACGATGGGCATGCCCCAGCGTCCGGGCAATCTCTGCCAGTGCGACGAAACGCTGAGGGTGCGATGGAGGGGTTGTAGGGATCATTGACATAACAATAGCATCAATCTATCATTCAATCAATCAATTGAATGTAGTGTGTTCTTTGGACAAGAGAAAAAACGAACACGGCGGTGGTTCTGACACTAGGTCATTCAGCCACATAGCCGCATATCCGCGCCTGTCCCTGCCAGTCGTCGTGACTTGATTAACTTAACAAGGAGTCTTCACCCGTGTCACCAACTCTCCCAAATAACGGCATCGAACCGCCTCAGACTGCTACTCGAGCAGGTGGGCCGCTACAAGGTACTGGCCTGGCCTTTACGATCCTGGCAATAGTCCAGGCAACCCTGATCTTCACGATCACCTTCATCAATGTGCCACTACCGAAGATCGCCAGCGAGTTTGCGTTAAGTCCCGCGAACCTGTTGTTGGTGACAGCGGCCTATGGACTGCCTTTCAGTGGCCTGCTGTTGTTCGGCGGGCGATTGGCAGACCGCTATCGCGGGCGGCGGGTGTTTGGGGTGGGGCTGTCGATCTTCGGACTCGCATCCGTGGTCGCCGCCTTCGCTCCCAATTTCGAGGTGCTGGTAGGCATGCGCTTCGCGCAAGGTGTCGGTGGTGCTCTGACGGCACCCGCTGCTATGGCATTGTTGCGCACTCTGTTTCCCCAGACGACGGCCTTTGGCAAAGCGATGGCGACATCGGGCGGCCTTTCCGTGCTGGGGCCGACGGTCGGCCTGGCTGCCCTAATGTCGGTGGCTGTGGTACAAGCGGATGTTGTAGTCGGGTACGCATGGGCATTAGGTACGACCGCAGTCGTGTATGTCATCGCAGCACGCCTGGCGATGGTCCTACTCTATCGCCCCTCAGCTCAAGGGCTGAGAGGATGCCGACCGATTCAGGCGCACTAGAAGGGGAATGCCATGAACAACGAACTCGAATTCCTCGTATGTGCAACGCTGATCGGCATCGGCGCAACTGTCGTGATGGATTTATGGGCAATCTTCATCAAGCGCTGCTTCGGCATTCCGTCGCTAAACTATGCGATGGTCGGACGCTGGATCGGTCACCTGCCGAGTGGACGCTTCACACACGAGAACATCGCACGGGCAACTCCCATTCGTGGCGAAGGCGTCATCGGCTGGGGTGCCCATTACGGCATCGGGATCGCCTTCGCGGCGGCGCTTCTGGCGTGTGTGGGTATTGAATGGGCGCGCCAGCCCACCTTTCTTCCCGCAGCGATCTTCGGGGTGCTCAGTGTCGCGGCCCCGTTCTTCATCTTGCAACCTGGCATGGGTGCGGGCATTGCCGCATCGAAAACACCGCAGCCGAACACCGCGCGCCTGCGCAGTCTGATGGCCCATGCGTCGTTTGGCGTTGGGTTGTTCGTAGCGGCCTGGGTTGTAGCGATCTTGCATGTTTCTTGAAGTCGCCGCGATAGCGCAATGATGGTTGAAGCGATGGCGATGCCTTGTGCAACGCGGTGGCCGAAGCCACACACAAACGCCTCATGGGTAACGACACGCCCTACACCCGGCGTTGTTGCACGGATACCAAGCGAATCGGGTAAAGTGCTGGCGCCTGATAATCCGTGCCGGTCCATGCCCCACAAACACAACGAAAAGCGACGCCACCACATACCGAAGATGAAATTCAAGGTAACGACCTGGGCGGAGTACCACGCCGGTCTTCGGCGGCGCGGTCGCCCGACCTTGTGGGTGACAGATGAAGCAATCGCCGGCTCATCTCAGCAACGAGTGTGATGAATACTTGATACAAGCTCATAAAGCAGTCGTGATTTTTCAGCGGCTTAGAAAATTGCCGCTTACCATGCGTACGATTACGCTGCGCTAATCGTATCTACGCGCGCTAATCGTATTTACATCGGCTAATTTTGTAGTTTTACATCTTCGAGAATCTCAATTCGGGCGATGTCGCCTTCGCAGCGGTGGATGCGCACATGCAGGCCGTTTTTCATTTGTCCGCCGTCGGCAGTTGTTGTTTTATAGGCTGCGGTGTTGCCCTGGTTTGGATAAGCGAATTGCTTGGTGCCGATCTCGAAAGATTCTATCGAATCATATTTTGTAGATCTACCAGGTACAAAATGCTCGATTGTTCCATCGGTTATTTCACACTGTCCCTTTTCATAGACAGAGCGAAGCTTCGTGTAATCCGCATGGGCTTTCCTGGCATAGAGTGCAGCAACTGCAAAGCCAAAGGCAAATATGATGAAAGGCAGGGCGCGGGTTACTTTCTCATAGAGCCAACTAAAACCTTGCTCCGTTGATGCCTTTTTCTTGTACAGCATGTTCATGACAATTTTAATGCTGCCCAATACTACACAGAAGGCAACAGGTGCCCAATTTATAGTCGACTGCCAGCTTGCTTGTGTAATGTCGAAAACGACGGTTGATGTCATGTGTATCCTGATGTGGCTAACAATTTTCTTGGTGTAATGCCAAATTGTATCCCCCTATCAATACAAACTCCAGGGACATAGGTGCGACTACGCTGCGCTTGTATCGACGCAGGCTCCACCACGTTCCGTCACCTTTTGCACCAGCCATTCCCCCACTTCGATCGTCGACGGTTGCCCTGAATCGTTGTTACTCAGCAAAAGCACAAAGAGGCCGCTATCGAGGGTGCGTGCGCTATAGCTGCTATAGCCGCTGATGCCTCCGTCATGATCTACTACGGAGATGCCATGAACCTGGCGATTCTCCAGGCCATAGCCATAGCCGCACAGCTCGCCGCTGAGCAGGCGTGTCGGGGCACACATCTGTTGCCAGCTCTCTTTCGAGAGCAGAGTCGAGCGTGCCATGTGTTGCTCCCAGAGGTACATATCTCCAATGCTTGAGACCAGCGCGCCTGAGGCGAAGGGAATCGACATGCTGATGACAGGTGCAAGCTGCGGGTCGGGCTCTTCCGTGTAGCCTTGCAGGGGGCTGAGGCCTGCGTATCCTTCCATGCCAGTGGATCGCATTCCAAGCGGCAGAAACATCTGGCTGCTAAAGAATTTTGCCAGCGACATGCCTGAGGCTTTCTCAATCACCAGGCCGAGCAAAAAGTAGCCGGAGTTGCTATACGCAAACTGGCTACCAGGCACAAACAGCAGTGGCGTATCTTGAAACAAGGCCACTACTTGCACGGGCGACAGGTCGAGTGGCTCTAGCAGCTCAAAGTCGGGGCGGTCTGTGTAACAAGCCAGGCCGGCGGTGTGGTTCAACAAGTGTTCCAGGCGAATCCCCTGGCCCAGTGCGGGAAAGTCGGGGAGGTGGGTATGCAGCTCATCTTGCACATCGAGTTGTCCGCGCTGCGCGAGCAGCATGATGGCTGCGGCCGTGAACTGTTTGGTCAGCGAACCGATGCGAAAGACACTATCGGTAGACAGGGGACGAGCCTCATCCATTTTCGCCATACCGTAAGCGGCCTGCAGGATGACTTTGTCACGCTTGGCAACCAGCACCGCCGCCCCTGTCAAATGGCTGGGGTAGATACTGCGCAGGTAAGCATCCAGCTCAGTGCTGAGCGCGTTGTGGTCGGGCTTGGTTGGGGTCTGTAAATTCAATTGGTTTCGCAAGAAGATTTATCGTGTGATTCGGCGCATCAGCCATTCCAGCGGCCCATGCTCGAAGAATGTCGTCCATACAAACGCGCAGGTAATGGCAAGCAAGCAGTACGTGGTGGCAGCCACTGCAACCTGCACCAGGCCCTGTCCTGTTAGCCAGCCCATGGCTTCTAAAACCCCCATGCCGATGAAGATGTGTGCAATGTAGAGCGTGAGCGTCATACGCCCAGCCGGAAGCAAGAGTCGCAAGCCAGCAAACTGCCCCCAACGCGCTACGATAACAAGACATACACCAATGATGCTGGTAGCAACCCCGGCACCGGCCAGCATGTACAATGGCATCGGCGGCATGGGGCTGACACCAAGCAGATCTGCATACGCTGGCCACAAAGCGATAGCCTCTGCGGATAGCCAATGGGCGAGAAAAGCGCAAGCCCCGCCACCCACCACCATGGCAACCTGGGTGCGTGTGCTGTGCAATGCCGTGCGCGCCAGAAACATGCCCCACAGCAGAAATGCGACCCATGGCAGCGCCGGGTGAAAGCCATTAAAGAGCAGGTGTCGCAGAAAGCCAGACAGTGTCCAGAAACCAGCGTATTCCAGCGTCGTCCAGTTCCAGCCCAGGTTGTAGTCAAGGAAAAAGCTGAGCAAAGGGAATGCCACGACAATACCCGCCATACACCCCAGCAGGGCGCGACTACCCAGGGGCAACAGGACAACACCCACCAGAAAATACACCCCGTAGTAATGAATGATATCCGCTGGAAACACCAGAAAATTGAGCATGCCCAGCGTCACCAGAAAAACACTGCGGCGCAAGGTGAGCGCAAACGCCTCAGAACGCGCAAGGCGGCGCAGGCCCATGGCAAAGCCCATGCCAGCCAGCACCACAAATAGGGCTGCACTGCGTCCTTGCAAGGCTTCAAAGGCGTGCGCTAACCAGGTGGGTTTGCCATGCTCAACCCCCATGGCCAAACGAAAATTGACCAGCACCATCCCCACCAGCGCCAGGCAGCGCGCCAGGTCCAGGCCTTCAAGACGAAACGATGATGGCGTCTTCATGGTGATGGGCTCATGGCTGCAACAGCTTGCGCAACAGCAGGCCCAGCTCGTCTTCTGTCCTTTTGCGTTGCACCTTCTTGCTGGCAAACAGTACCGCGCGAAGAGCATGCCCCTCGATAGCATCCAGCACCAGCGCCGCTGTCGTATCTGCGGGCAGTGCGGGGTCTATCTCCCCGGCTTGCATACCCGCTTGCAAGGTGCGGCGCAAGGCGGCGACCAGATTGCGATGGTTGTCTGCAAAAAGCCCCGCAAGCACCGGATTGCGGGCAGACTCTGCAATCACCTCGCTGCTGAGCATGACGCTGCCAGGTTCTGAAGACAAAGCGGTATAGTCCCTGGCAAACTTCAAGAGGCCACTCAGCGGCGTGGCGCGCTCCAGTGCAAGCAGCAAAGGCGCAAGTTCCCGCATCTCCAGGGCCGCAATTTCAGCAATCAACACTTCTTTTGACGGAAAGTGGTTGTACACATTGCCCACACTCACGCCCGCCAGAGCGGCTATGTCGCGCATACTGGCCTGGTGAAAGCCTTTCTCTACAAAACAGCAAAGTGCAGCCTGAAAGATGGCTTCACGGCGAAGGCTGGTAGTTTCTTCGCGGGTCTGGGAGGGGTGTGGTTTTTTCATGACATCAAGTATATCGCAATCTGAACGATTGTTCATTCAAATAATTTTCCTGGGTGGCTGTAATTGCCTGTCCTTCTATATAGCCCGCGTAGGTACGATTAGCGCAGCGTAATCGTACGTATGCTGGTCTGAAAATAACGAAAGACTTCAAGAAAATCTGTTGATCGCCGTCTATTCATCTCAGCACGAGTGTGATGAAGACTTGATTCAAGCTCAGAAAGCAGCCCGCGTAGGTACGATTAGCCCGCGTAGGTACGATTAGCGCAGCGTAATCGTACGCATGGTCAGCAGCAATTCTCTATACTCATTGAAAATCACGACTTCTTTCTAATCTTGAATCAAGTATACATCACCCTGGTGCAGGGATGGATAGATGACGAACACAGGATTTACTTGAGGTTTGTGGTTACTTCCGGCATCGCATGCGTACGATTACGCTGCGCTAATCGTACCTACGAGCTGGCAACCAATACCGCCGATATGAGCAAGCTAACGTGAAGAAGTGGCCACCCCAACATTCTCACTTTAACGATAAGGAGGCAATCATGCAATCCCCGTTATTCATTGGTGTTGATGTGGCGAAATCTGAGGTCGTTATCGCTTGCTCGGAAAGCAGTTTCCCGGTGCGTGGTATTCCTAATGAATTAGCCCGCGTAGGTGCGATTAGCGCAGCGTAATCGTACGCATGTTGCATGCAATGTGATTCACGTTAGCGCTCTCCCCACATCATAAGAACGACTCCCACAATCAGCAATGCCCAGCTCATCAATTCGGCTTTTCTCATTGATGAGACATACTCCTTCACATCCTCTGGCTCCCGCTCAAAAACTAAAGTGAATTTCCTGATTGAGCTCCTCCAAAAAAGACTTTCGAAAGTGCCACGACGATAGAGTCGATCTGCGTACTGTCCGGAAGCATGGGTGATATCCGGTTCATAGCGTCGTGCCCGCAACTCAGTAATCCATCCGCAAATCACACCCAATATAAATAAGACGAATCCATATGACATGTTTGTCTGCTTTCTCGATCAATTTTTTCTACAGCCCGCGTAGGTACGATTAGCGCAGCGTAATCGTACGCATGGCCAGCAGCGATTCCTGGCGCAGATTGAAATGCACACGCCTATTAATCACCACCACAAATCTCCGCCACCACATCACCACACCAGTCAGCAGGATACACGCCTTCGCTAACATAGCGATGAAAAGTGGAATAGGGCCAGTCACAAACGCGCCTGACCAGGCCATGTTTGAGTGGATTGACATGCACGTAATCGACATGCCTTTGATAGTCCAGCTCATCGCGTATCAGATGTTCCCAATAGTGGCGTTGCCAGATGCCGCGTTCACCTGCAGCATGGCGTGCAGCGGAGAGTGATTCTGTTTTGGGCAGGGCGCGTGAGAAAGCACTTTTGATGAGTCGCCAGCGCAGGCTGAAGTTGCTGTCACCTTCGGGCAGGGTGAAGACGCAATGCATATGCTCTGGCAAGACCACCCAGGCATCGATATGAAAGGGATATTTACGGCGCACATTTTTGACTACCTGCCGCAAGAGTTCAATCTCGCGTAACAGCAAATCATTGCCATGCCGTTGCAACAGGTTCACGGTGAAAAACCATGTGGCTCCCGGGATGAATGCGCGGCGGTAATTGGGCATATGCAGGATGAATGTCGGTTTTATTTTTTGAGGAGCATGCGTATGATTACGCTGCGTTAATTTTACCTACGCTGGCTGGAAAACCTGCCAAGCTCATTATTGGCGCTATGATGCGAAAGCTGGTCCATGTCGCTTTAGGCGTATTGAAATCTGGCAAACCATTCGATGCTAGCTTGCATTTGGCTTGACTGGAATAACAGTATCTACGCGGGCTTTAAAACAAGCTATTTCGTAAATATTGTATCTTCAAGAACAAGTGTTTTTTTGTTATATACGAGGTAAATACATCCTCCAAATTTCAAATCCAGCTTACTTCCAGATTTCGGCCAAAATTGAACTGTAAAGGAGTTGGATTCTTCTAGGATTTTTACTTCGTAATTTTCAACTTTGCTATAAAAGCCACTATCAGAAGTGTAATTTAATTTCTTGAGAATTTTTCTGATTTTAATATATGACAAATGGCTGACTTTTAATAACTCAGCAGACATCTCCACTTTGGGTACTGATGGTGGATCCTTATCATAAACTACGCTGTCTTGACCAAAACAATCATAGGAAATCACTAAGTTAATAGCAAAAAAAATGACCAATCTATTCGTTTCACTCACATTTCCCCAAATCCGTTGTTTTTCCAGGAACACCAATTTCTGGTGGGTCATATCGTTTAATTCGATTCTTAGGAAAACGTAGGTACGATTAGCGCAGCGTAATCGTACGTATGGCTGATTGAAAATCACGACTTCTTTCTAATCTTGAATCAAGTATACATCACCCTGGTGCAGGGATGGATAGATGACGAACACAGGATTTACTTGAGGTCTTTCGTTATTTCCAGCATCGCATGCGTACGATTCCGCTGCGCTAATCGTACCTACGCGGGCTGAGCAGGATGTTAAACAATGCATGTGAACCTATTCCGCGTTATTTTTACTTTTTCTTGTCAGGTGTTTGGACAGGATGACTGCTGCCGGTACTTGGGTCATATTCAAACATCGCACGGGCAACCGTTCTTCCTTGCTCAGGATCTGTCGCAAATGACGACAGTGCCTGACCATGCCTTGACTCATTTCTGCGCTTTAACAGCAACAATTCTTCTGGTGTAAGGAGATCGTGCCTGCCCGAGGCGATTTCTGCCGTAAGTTTTCTGGATACTGCTTTTTCCGGTGGTGATTTCAATATGGCGATAGCTTCCTGTACAAGTTGAGTTGACATGTGACGCTTCAGATAGGGCAAGGCTGCATCTTCGATCACTGCATCTGGAATATGGTGACGTTTGTGGCAAAGTGTTGTCAAACGAGGGTGGGCAGCATATTGCGAATCCTGCCTGCAACTAAAATCGACTTGTGCACGGATAAGTTCCGAAAACCCCATGACGCGCAATAGCTCTCGCAAGGAGCGGTCATCTTGTGCGAAAACATTGATACAGGGCGCACCCAAAAATAAGATAATCGCAATTCGAATTACAATAGATTGCATAGTGCCCAGTATTTATAGTGACGGGAGAAGCTCGTGTAGGTACGATTAGCGCAGCGTAATCGTACGCATGGCCAGCGGCAATTCTCCGTGCTGCTTGATAAAACCGACTGCTTTACGACATTGAATCAAGTATACATCACACTCGTGCATAGAAGGGCAGACGGTTATCAGGGGATATGCTCGAGTCGGCATCGCATGCGTACGATTACGCTGCGCTAATCGTACGCATGGTCAGCCGTAATTCTCGACGTTGATTTATAAAACTGGCTGACATCAGATTTTGAATCAAGTATACATCACACTCGTGCAGTGAAGGACAGACGGGTATCAGGGGATTTGCTTGAGGTCTTTCGGCATTCAGGTATCTCATGCGTACGATTACGCTGCGCTAATCGTACCTACGGGCTATTGTGGACAGGTCGCCCAAAAGAATTTCATTCTCCGAGACCCAGCTTATAACCGAGCCAGCATGTAAAAACGTAAGCAAGGAGCACGAGCATCATCACCAACCAGACTGGTGGTGGCCAATCGACAAACCTGTCGAGAAATTGACGGGTGATATCGAGATTCAAAAACAGCGTCAAAGGTATTTCTGCGACAAGGCCTGCACCTATGTAAAAAGATGCAGATTGTTTCCAAAAAGAGGTTCTTACTTTTTTCATGGTGATCCAAGCCGCTTATCATCTGCAAGATATCTTACGCCTTCAATCTCGTGTAGGTACGATTAGCGCAGCGTAATCGTACGCATGTGAAGCATGGTTTGTTATTTTTAAAGCTGGTTTTCTCAAGAAAATTCATATTAAGAGCTTCGTTCTTCCGGCGCTTGAAGGCAGAGATTTTATAGGCGATGTTGTGACTTGTCCGGCATCGCATGCGTACGATTACGCTGCGCTAATCATACCTACAGAGGCAAGGTATCTACTCACTTGCGCGCAGCCAACACACTCCCCCCGACTTGCTCCGCCAACTGCCGTGCTGCCTCTGACATGGCCGGGGCTATGGCTTCGTATGCGGTGCCATTCAGGCGCACGGTAAATACCTGGTGTTCGCGCTTGAGCAGTTTGCGGCTGTGGTCGAGGACGACCCAGCTGGCTTCGAGGGTGAGCTGGCTGCCGCTGTGGATGAGTAGCTGGTCGATTTGTACTTTGACGAGGTAGCGGGGCAGGGTCTTGCCTGGGGTGGTGGCGATGCTGGCGTTGATACCGGTGTCTGTGGAGAGCCAGGCGTCGGGCAGGTTTTTGCGCAGGTGGGCGGTGAGGGCGTGGGTGAGTTGTTCGTCCAGCGGGGCCAGCCAGCGTTGTTCGTCAGAGATGAGGGATTCGGTGGCAGACTTTTGGATGACCAGTTGCTGGCGGTTGACGGCCTCTGGCAGTTTGACGGTGGCGATGACGACTTCATATTGCGCCTCGGCCTGGCTGGCGCTGGCCAGGGGGTAGTCGAGGCGGTACAGGTGTTCAACGGGCGGCGTGGCGCAGGCGGCCAGCAGCAGGCTAGTCAGGGTGATCGTCAGGAGAGGCAGGCTTCGCATCATGGTTTTACCTTTTGTTTGCCAAAGACGAGGGCGTCGGGATGGCGTTCGAGCGTGTCGGCCAGGTTGGCGACGGCGCGGGCAGATTTGGCGACTTGCTTGAGTGATTCGCGCATGTCTTGTTGCAGCGGGGCGTCTTCTGCCAGCAGGGCGTTGGCGCTGTTCAAGGTGCTGCGTGCCTCTTTGAGGGTGGAGGTCAGCTCGGGCGCGACTTCGGCATCCAGACGGCGCACCAGTTTTTCTGTGCTGGCCAGGGTGGTGTTGAGCTTGCCCAGGGCTTGTACCAGTTCGCCTGATATTTTGTCGAAAGGCAGTTTGTCTATCTTCTTGGCGATGCGGCCCACGGTGTCCTGGATTTCACCCAGGCCGCCGCCGACGGTAGGCAGCACGGGGTAGTCGCTGCGCCAGTCCATTTTTGCGGGTGTGGCATCGGGGAAAAAATCAAGGGCGATATAGAGCTGGCCTGTCAGCAGGTTGCCGCTGCGCAGCTGGCCGCGCAGGCCACGGGCGATGAGGTGGTCAAGCAGCGATCTTTCCTTGGCTTCGGTATCGTCATCGGGCAGGCGGGCGCCTGATCGGACGCGGGCTTTGAGGCGGTCAGGGTAGAGGCTGACTTCGACCGGGAAGCGCGGCAGGCGGCCATTCTCGGTGAATTCCACGCCCAGGGATTTGACTTCGCCGATGACGATGCCGCGCAAATCGATAGGCGCACCTTTGGAGAGGCCGCGCAGGGTTTCAGGGAAGTACATGAGAAAATTGCGCACCTTGGTGTCAGGCGCACGCATGGCATGTTCACGGTCTTCAAACAGGGGGAAGACGCTGCCTTCGAAGGCGGGTTTGCCACCGGGCAGGGCATCATCATGTTCCTGGAAGGCGAGCCCGCCTTCAATCAGGGACGTGAGCGATTCTGTGGTGACGCGCAAGCCATTGGCGTCAAGCTGCATGTCAACGCCGCTGGCATGCCAGAAGCGGGTATCGGCAGTGACGTACTGGTCATACGGTGCGTCAATGAAGACGCGGATGGTAACGCCCTTGCCATCGCGGTCTAGCTGGAACTTGGTGACGTGGCCAGCATTGATGTGGCGAAAGAAAATGGGTGAGCCATAATTGACCGAGCCAGTCTGTGCACCGTGCAAGACAAATTCGCGCCCTGGCGAATCGCGGTTGACCAGGGGTGGTTCTTCCAGGCCGGTAAAATCATTGGTGGTTTCTTCTGCCTTGCCGACATCAACACTGATGTAGTTGCCGGACAAGAGGGTGGAGAGACCAGAGACAGAGCCGCCAGAGATGCGTGGCTTGACGATGAAGAAACGGGTATCGGTGGCCAGAATGTCAGAGGCACTTTTGATGAGTTGCGCCGTGATCAGCACACGCTGTCGGTCTGGTGACAGGGCAATGGCTTTGACATGGCCAACATCGACATCCTTATAGCGCAGTTTGGTCTTGCCTGCCTCCAGCCCCTCGGCTGATTTAAAGCTGATAGTGATGACCGGCCCCTGGCTGGTAATGCCTTGCACCACCAGCCAGACACCAATCAGGGCCGCAATGACAGGCACCGCCCAGACAAAGGAAGGCAGGCGTCGCCTTGGCCGGACCTTGACGGCGGGCACGACAGCGTCGACTGCATCAACGGTAACAACAGTTTCACCAGTCGATGCGGACTGGTCTGCTGCAGGCGTGCCAGGATGTTCAGAAGTTGGATCACTCATGCGTCTTTGCTACCCAGATTAAACGTGAATCAAAGCTTTGTGCCGACAACATCGTCAGCACCACGACAGCACCAAAAGCCAGCGCGCCACCCCCAGGGTGTATCGCTGCCAGGGACTTGAACTGCACCAGCGCCACCAGCACCGTCACTACATACACGTCCAGCATCGACCAGCGGCCCACGGCTTCTACCATACGGAACAACTGGGTGCGCTGCAACGCGTTCCAGGTGGATTTTTTCCAGCAGGTGTACAGCAGTAGGCTGATGGAAAACAGTTTGAGCAAGGGCACGACGATGCTGGCAAAGAAGACCAGCAGCGCCAGCGGCCACGAGCCTGTATGCAAGAGCACCAGCACCCCGCTCATGATGGTGTCATCCTGCGTCCCAAAGATGGTATTGGTTTGCATGACCGGCAAGAGATTGGCAGGAATATACAAGATCGTCGCCGCCACCAGATAGGCTAGTGATTTGGTCAGGCTGTCTTTGTGGCGCAAATGCAGGGAGGCACCGCAACTGGGGCAGTGCGTGGCAGCCTCGTCATGGGTGCAGCACAGGGTTTCGCAAATATCGCAACTGATCAGGCCGGCAGCAGCACCAGTCTGGCCTGCCAGGCCAGCAACGGGGATGTAGCGGTGTTCTGGCGGGTGATCAACCATGTGTCACCCCGGCAGGTGCAGTCTTGTTGTCTGCCGCCCGCGCCCATAGCCAGACATTACGGGGTGTCAGTACCGATGTCAGTGCCGCCGAAAAAAAGATCAGCGACGCGCATGACCACAAGGCAGGGCCGATGACAATGTCAGCCATATGTTGCAGCTTGACCAGCGACACCAGCAAGCCCAGCATGAAAATCTCCACCATATTCCAGGGCCGCAGGGTTTGCAAGGCACGCAAAGGTGCACCCAGCGCCCGGCTGGCGTCACCAAACCTGATCACGCACAGCAAGTAAATGGCGACCGCTATCTGCATGGCCGGTGCCAGCATGGTGGTTGCGATCACCAATAGCGACAAGAGATGCATGCCATCGTCCCACATCGTCAGGGCGGCATGCAAGAGCGTGGTGTCGCGGGTGACCTGCTGCACCTTGAGCGACAGCAGCGGGAAGCTATTCAAAAGCAATAACAAAATCACCGAGGTGAGGGCCAGCGCCAGCGCCAGGTCAACACTGGCGCTGCCATTCCTGTACAGCGTCCCCCCGCAACGCGGGCAGCTCGCGGCTTCGCCCGTCGCTAGCGGCAAGTCCATGCAGATCAGGTCACACTCATGGCAGACGATCAATTTGTGGGCAGAGGTAATGGGCGCGATCACTTTCTTGAAAAACCAGCGAGAATTGCCAGCTTGTAAGTGTAATCAATTTCTTTCATTAATCAAAGAACATCAGGGACAGAGGCGGCTTAATTGTGTCTGAAGCAAAAAACATGCTCCGCAGAGGGCGTGATTGCTATCAAGGGCAGGGTGAGGTACAACGTACCCTGCAAAGCAGACGCCCAACCCACGCTTCAAGAGAGACGCATTTGCGCATTAACGATAGGCTTGATATCTGCCCTGTTTTGCGCAAGCATTTCCAGTAGCTGGGTTTTCTTTTGCTCGCTTGCTTTTCCAAATTGAAAACTGTAATACACAGCCACGAATGACAGGATGATGACAGCGGCGCTTCCTGCCGCAGCAATCCATGCATCAAGCTCAATGGGTGAGTAGGACAGCATCATCATCAAAACGAGCGTCGCATAAATAATGACAGCAACCAGCGACAATCTGAGGTAGGCAAAGGCAATCGACTTCAAGTTGATGGGAACACGCAGCGCCTGGTTCTCATCCAGCACAATAAAGCTGCCCTGATAAATGAGCGGAATAAAAAGCAAGTGATGGAAACGCGTTGCAATATGAATGCGGTCATCAATTGTTTCAACTTGTCCAAAGAATTTAGTGCCAAAGATAAGCATTATTGCAGTTAACTCCAAAAGGGGAAGGGCTTGCAAAGAGGGTGATGTTCTCTGCCAACGATGTGTGACGAGCTGAATGCCACACTAACACGTCTATTTTACTCCTCACGAAAACCGAAACAAACCACAAATTCAACGATGCTGTGAATGGAAATAAATTGCTGATTGCCGCCTTATCTATAGTGAGTGTTTTTTTCCACACATCGGCATTCATATTGCAGGTAGAAACGCAGTAATCATGCCAGCGCATGTTGTCAATCGCAGGTTAATCCTTTACATTGGTCAGCCCATTTCCAACAATAAAAAAACAAATGAACATACGACCCTATTTACCCAGCGACTGGGAGCGCCTGTGCGCCATCCATGATGCCGCGCGGGTCTTTGAATTGCAGGCAGCCGGTTTGATGGAGGCGTTTTTAACCCTGGAGCAAACTGGCGAAAACGAAGGCTTGTTCGACGGCACATTGGTGGTGGCTGAACTGCATGGCCAGGTGCAAGGATTTGCAGGCTGGTCAGAAGATGAATTGACCTGGCTGTATGTAGACCCGGCCATGTTCAAGCAAGGCATAGGCAGGCAATTGCTGCGCCACGCCATCGCCGCGCTTGATGGCAAGCTTGATACAGAAGTCCTGGAAGGCAACGAAGCCGCACTGGCCTTGTACCTGAGCGAGGGTTTCAAAGTCCACTCCCGTTCCGAGGGCAAGCTGGTGGGCAATGAATCGTTTGCCGCAAGTGGCTATGTGTTGCGGCGTGAGTAGTGCGCTCTATTGCGCTTGATGCAAAGGGCATATGCCATAGCCCGTAGGCGCGATTGGTGTATGTTACTAAGGGGCATGCAACACTTAACGGAATACTACGGAGACTTCAAATGGCGAATGGTTTGACTAGGCTGCAGGCGCGAGAAGCGATCAGAGACACTTGTGGTGAAGGCTGGCTGCCCTTGGTTGACGAAGTCTTCGAAAATTTACCTCCACATATATTGATAACGTGTGCGTTCCAAAAATGGGGGCATTGAGATTTGATCTTGATCCACACAACGAAACGGCATTTACCGACTACTTAGACGATGTGGCCGAGCGAAGTCTGGAGATCTGTGAGACTTGTGGAGCAACTGGAATTGAAATGATCATTGATAGCTGGGTTGTCACACGATGCGACTTGCATTCTGCAGGATGGGTATGGCGAAGTGACCAGCCCGCGTAGGACCCGATAACAGCGCAGAATCGCCCACCGGGTTGGAAATGTATGAATATCAGACCTGAGCACGCGCCCGCTGTGTACTAAGGAAAACGCTGAATGGCAAAATATTTAAAATGGCTAAACGATTCTGGTCTAGCGCTTGGCGAAGGTGATATTGAAGGGATTGCTGAGAAAGAAATTCTGGAAATTGAACTGAAGTTTAATTTGCGGTTGCCCAAAGCGTACAAAGATTTTTTGCATCAATGTGGACGAAACGCTGGGCGATTTGCTACTGATATTAATATGTTCTATCCAGATGTCCTAGAACTTCGAGAATGCTATCAGGGCGCAAAAGACGAGTTTGTCATTCCGTTTAAAATGCCTGAGAACGCATTTATTTTCTATATGTATCAAGGCGGATTCTTTCATTTCTTTTTATGCGATGGCAATGAAGATCCAGCGATATATTCCGTGAATGATGGGCAGTCAGAACCAAGTTTTGTATATAGCAACTTTTCGACATTTATAGAACAAGCTATTTTAAGTTACCAAAAACTTTGGAGTGACTACACAAGGGGCGATTAGCGACGCGTAATCGCCTGCTGGGTTGGAAATGTATGAATGTCAGACCTGCCCCTGCTTTAGTTTTTTGGAGTATGAATAATGGAATTCGTTGATCCAGTTGAATTTTCTGTATGGGGGCGAGTGACCCCTGGGAAGGTGGGTGATTTTAGAAAATGGATTAGTAATAAACTTAACATTTCCCTGCTTGCAGCTCATCAATTGTTTGGGGATGTCGTAAAAGACGGTAATTTGGTTGAGATTCATTCAGAATGTAGTTGGTCAAAAATACCAGCAATGTTGAGCTGCATCCCTGAGTTCATAGAGCCGGGAAGTGTTGTAGTAGCAACCACCGGTATTTATCCGTCAAAAAAGGAAAAATACTGTGAAATTCATAATGTGTATTTTCGGTTGGGAGCGTGCACAGTCTGTACCGACCCACCCGCTTAAAACCAGACTGTTGCTGCTGGCCTCTTCAGTGTTCAGTTGAACACCAAAGCCGGGGTCACCCATTAGCCCACGTAGGGGCAGTTAGCTGCGCGTAATCGCCCGCCGGGTTGGAAATGTATGAATGTCAGACCTGACCCTGCGTCCGCACTTGACCCTGCGTCCGCACTAAGCTGCTCTTCCACGAGTTTAGCAACGTATAAATGTAAAGTATGCCCTTACCACCATGAGTCCTGAATCCCCGAAAACTAAAGTAGATATATTCTCTTGGATTAGAACCGGGGAACTCGCAGGAGTATCACCTGGCAATACCAAAGAACAAGTATCAAAGATATTTGGTATCCCGCTAGGTTGGGTGCACTCCGAACAATGGGATGAAATTCCAAATTGTATGAATGCAGACATGTGGGGATACGGAATATGGACCTTATACTTTGACGACAATGTTCTTGATGCTGTTACCTGCTCTGTTTCTCCTGGCGGAATTCAAGAAAATGGCTGGTATTTTGACATGAAAGCAATTGACGAATCTTTTTTTAAAAGTATTCGGGATGCTGAGCGAGTGCTCTCTGAAAATGGCATTTCTTGCGCAGAACTTAAAGGCGGCCGACATAAAATTATGGATGTAGCCAGTGGAGAAATACTTGAAACCAGGCGCAGACTATGGTTACCTACATTATTAGCTGGCAAAGAGTGTCAAACGCGAATTACATTCAATAATGAAGATGGAGAAATGGCAGGAATAGCAAATCCTTTTAGCTTAAAGAGACAGGTCGTCAGCAAAAGAAGAATAGAACCTACAACCAAGTATGTTCTTGCGTATTAGTCCCGCAAGTCCGGAAATGTATGAATATCAGACCTGACCCCTCGCTTTCTATGCAGATTAAATGTAGTTTGTGTTGACCCGGACCCGCTTTATTTCCAATATGAAATTCCAGTATTTAATCGCCCACCAACAAGTCCTTGTTTATAAAGGTCATAATCAAGGAACCCATCTGTGTCCAAAAAATATACATTCTCTCTGTGAAACGCAATGATAGTTATCAAAAAATCTTCTGCGTTTGAATGCATCAACTCAAATTGAGGGTCGTCATGTAGAAAACTACTAATATTACTTTCGTTATTTCCAGATCGATTTTCGATACAAACAGAATCACTAGAATAGTTCGCAAGGAACGGAAAATAATGAACTTGCGATGAGTCAGCTAATGTCATTAACTTTTGAAACTCCTCTTCAAGTTCATCTATATGAATCAGGCGATATCCCGGAATAAAATCCATGAATTTTTGGCTAGCTACATTTCTTAAAGTACCATCAACTTGACAGTAAATTTCGAGAACTAGTTCAGGTATATCAACAGCTGATTTGAAAATATTCTTTAGTCTAAGTTCTGCTTCTAACCTATGTAAACCACGCCCCAAGCTTTCACGATACCCGGGGCGAATTTGATCGCAAAGCGCCAAGAATTCATTGAAAAGGTCCCCAATTTTCGTCATCGACTCATATCCTATTTTGTAATACCAATACCGAATTTATCGCCCGCCGGTTTGGAAATGTATGACTGGCAGACCTGACCAAGCGCCCCTACGCGCCTGCTCCATCATCGTTCAAATATACCCATTCACCTACCTCAGCACCATTTTGATATCGACCTTCAGCGGCAATCTGTCCATTTTCGTGATAGTCGCGCCATTGGCCATCTTCCATGCCCTCAACATAGGTACCTTCAGAAGCCAAATTGCCATTTGGATGAAGCCAAATTGCCATTTGGATGAAGCCAAATTGCCATTTGGATGAAATGCCCGGAACAAGCCATGTCTTATCCAGCGAGTTCCATCGTCCGACATGTATCTTGAGTACCTATATCGAACTACGCCATTTTCGTAGGGGATTTCAGCAATGTTTAGTTCTGCATTCAGAGATTTCTGTGAGTTCATTTAAAAGAATCTTAATTTTAGTATTATTAGCGTTTCTGTAGGGGGACTAGCGGCGCGCAATTACCTGTCTGGTAGGAAATATATTAATACCAGACCTGATCAGTCGCACTTGGACCCAGCGCTGTGCATTTACTCAACCGTTAAAATTTCACCATCAAGATTTAATCCGAGAAGAAATTCAAGTTCATCCGAATCGTCGCAATGAACTTTGATTTTAATATATTGGTGGTTATCAACAATCTCGACCTCGTCGATCGGCATTGTCATAACCAGTCCCGAGCTAAATGGCAAGGTCATAGCCATACCTACCTTTACGACGCCACTGACGATTTGGCTTTGAAGCACAAATTTAATTCTCCCTTCAAAATTCTCAGAGAAAGCATTTTCAACCTGTATTTCGGAGTGCATTTCTATTGTCTCTCATGATTAGCCTGGATTCTTGGTTGCGAGTGCAATGGGTCAATCACGTCCTTGGGATTGGTCCGAACGGATTCATGAAATGGAGCACTTGCACGGGTTCGTCTTGAAAAATTCTATCCATCGACCACGTTGTCTCGCGGAGCTCCCAACAGAGCTGGGTTCCTACTAGGCCCGCAAGAATCTCATCCTTCACATTGACCATCTCCAGAGGCAGTCCTCTGAGGCCACCCTTGACCCTGTTCGTCGATACTTCGACCCATTCTACGTCTCGGACCGGGGTCGGCCCTTCACATCCTTCTAGATAGCTCTCAACTGGCATAATCGGAAGCGTCCCCCACCACCCCTCTTGCGTCGCAACATCTTCTCGCCAGGCAACCCGAGCCCAGCAACGTAGTTGCATCACCAGCCCGCATAGTGGGGACCAATACGACACTGCATCTTTCAAAACTTTCTCCTCAATACCTGCGCCCGCCGGGTTGGAAATGTATGAATGTCAGACCTGAACCCGCGCCCCTATCCACTGCCGTGCTCGGTTTTTTCATCCAGTGAACTACTCCACATCTGTGTTCCGGTCCGTCAAGCCGTATAAGATCGCCATTATAAACATCATTGATGTGAGGATAAAAAAACTCAATCCGGCAAGCGCAAAAGTAAGGCCCCGGAAAATTCCTGGGGCCTTACATCATCTTGCATACTGCGTTACTACTTGCTCAGCCTGTAGGGGCGACGAGCGGCGCGACATCTCCCGCCGGCTTGAAAATGTATGAATGTCAGATCAGTCCCTCACCTTGTTACGTCCCCTCGGCTGAATGAATTTTGTTATGATCGATAGCCAATATTGATCATCCGTCAAACCCATGTCAAACATACTGCTGGAAGGCTACACCACCGACGAAATCCTGAGCCTCCCCGCTGAACTGATGCAGGCCATCATACTCAGCGACGAAGCGCTGGTCTTCAAGGCTTGGTCGGCCAACATGCTGGGCCGCTTTTGCGTTTCTGGCGACACCCTCATTATGGAGCTGGCGCACGTTGATGGTGGCGGCGAAGGCGCTTTACCCGCCCTGGCATCACTGGCCAACCGCTATGCACAGCGAGAAGGTTTGCAGTTTCTGGAATGGCGTGTGCACGCCGTACATTGTGCCAAGCCCAACCTGAAATTACGCCGCGTATTGGAAAGACGCGGCTTTGTCGTGCGTGAATTACCAGACGTGGGGGAGTGTTTTTGGTTAAGGAGCGCAGTCAATACCTGGCCTAACTGATAGGGGCAGGTAGACAATCAATCTTTCACCACGACGGATCTTGACCCACTCAGTATCGTCCTGGATTTGCTTGCTGCATCCCTTCCGCCCTCTGTAAAGACCCTTGAATTTGCAAAATAAACGCGAAAAAATGTGTTGTATAATCTGGACTAAACGCAAGCATCAGCAATCAGGATGACTTTGCGAAAATAGGCTTTGTCACCGCTATCGCTCGATACGATTAGGCTTTTGCTGGCCGTAGAACGAAGGCACGGGTACAGCCACAACGATGACGTGGGTTTTCTGCAACTGCGTATCTTGAGAAACGATTTTTCGATTCGATTTATTTTCAAGAAGATGGTGCAACATAAGCTGCTTTCCTGGGCCTACATCCAAGCGCCGACATCAAGGAGAATGACAGATGATATGTGGGAATTTTTACGACCAAGGGCGCAATAGCCTGCATCGACTGTTATTTTCTTTATTGATTGGTATGTTGTTGATGGCTTGTGGCGGCGGTTCAGACAGATCGCAGGCAACGTCTGGTAGTTCGGTGAACACTGCGGGCGTTGACACGGGCGCTGGCACGAGCAACGCTGATATCAAGGTTTTGATGATCGGGAATAGCCATACCCTTTTCAACAATGTACCAGCGCGGTTAGAGGCGATAATGCGCGTTGCGCATCCAGGAAAGACCATTTCGGTCGTCGCAGCTCCGGCAAGTTTGTTTCTTGACGAACACTCGAAGTATGAGCCCACGCTAGCTTTACTCAATAATCAGAAATGGAATGCTGTTATTCTGCAGGCACAGAAATACAGTAGCTCGGGCGTCAATTCTTATTCCATTACTGAAGCAATCACTTTGGTTGGTTTGGCGCGTAAATCCAATGCCTTGCCAGTGCTCTTTCCAGAATGGCCGCGGAGGGGCATCGAGGAGACTGATCGTATCTTTGCACAGCACGTCAAGATCGCAGAACAGGCTCCCGCTTGTATCGCGCCGATTGGTCAGGCGTGGGATCTTGCTTTGCAAGATCGCCCCGACTTGTCTTTGTATGCTGACGATGGCAACCATTCGGCACCAGCTGGCGCGCAACTGACGGCTTTCGTCTTGTACGCGACGCTGTCAGGAAAATTGCCTTCGTCACTACCTGACATTGCTCCTTCAGATATCAGTCCACAGGTGCAACACCAGTTACGTCTCGTGGCAGACAATGCGGTGAAGGTACTCTCGCCTTACAAGTATTGTCCGCAGGATAAACCTTCACTTTAAATGTCGGGAGTTGGTCGCGCCTTTTCCCGCAAGGCAGCGGTGCTGGCTGGCAAGCATATGATTGATTGACTCCAGTTGTTATTTTTGATGCAGATTCTGCGTCTTCAACAAAGCGATCATCTCATCCAGTTCTGCCTGGGCTTTTACTGCCTGGTCGGTACTGCTGCTATCGTATTCCCGGCGAAAGACTGGTTCTCCCAGCTTTCTGTTTGCCCATGCCATGCCCTTGAGGCCGCCAGATTTCAGTCGCAAATAAATGCCGACGTAGTCCGTATAAAAACCTGGATAGTCAGAGTCTTCCACGCCTTTATTCCATTCGATACTGACATGGATTTTGTTGAAGGCGACGGTCTGCACGCAATTTTTTTCTGGTGCAAAACGAAATACTTCTTCAGCGATCAGCAATTGGTGCTGGAAGTCCAGCAGTAGCGTTTTCGTCCCTACATATTGCTTCCTGGTCCTGTAGTCGCGCAGGGGGATTGCTTGCGCAGCGATAAATACAAGCCGCTGGCATAGGCGAGTGGCAGCGCATAGACACCATGCATATATTGTGGAAGGTCAATAAAACTGCTGCTGATCCAGAGCAGTAAGAAAGAAACTGGTAAAAAAAACAGGAACCATATCAAGGGCGACCAAAATAGCATGGACACCAGCACACTCCAGAGTGACTCTTCATAGGTTGCCACTTTCAACATCACCAAATTGTGTTTGACTCTCAGTGCATAGCGCAATTCCACTTCTGACTGGCCATAGCCACCGCCGCGCTCGGTTTTTTCATCCAGTGAATAATTCCACATTCATGTTCCGGTTCTTCAAGCTGCATAAGAGCGCCATTATAAACATCATTGATGTGAGGAGAAAAACTCAATCCGGCAAGCGAAAAAATAAGGCCCCGGAAAAATCCCGGGGCCTTACTTCATCTTGCATACTGCATTACTATTTGCTCAGGGCATCGTTCAATTCGTCGCCAGCAAAGTCACACCGCTGATGGCGCTATACGCCTTGACCAGGACATAATAAGTCCCGGCGGCAGGTGTATTGATGGTGATGCTTTCATTGTTGCTGGCACCATTGGATTTTTGCAGGTAAGACGTTGTGGTCGGTGCAGAACCCAGTTTGACATACAAATCAGCATCGCCAGAGCCGCCGCTGGTTTTGAATGTCACTGATGGGCGGCCCGCAGGCACCACAAAAGTGTAGACCGATGAAGCACCAGATGCCAGGTTGATGCCTGTCACCGGTACGCCATTGTTCAACACATTGCCGGGTGTGCCTGCCTGATAGCTGGCTACCAGGCTGATACCATTCGACGCGGTGTAGCCATTCAGCAAGACATAGTAAGTGCCTGCTGTGGGTGCGGCGATGGTGATGGTTTCTGTGCTGGTCGAGCCATCTGATTTTTGCAGGTAGGTCGTGGTGCTTGGTGCTGCCCCCACTTGTACATACAGATCAGCATCGCCTGAGCCGCCCGTGGTCTTGAACGTCAGGTTGCTGGCACCGGCTGGCACGGCAAAGGTGTACACCCGGTTGGCACCGGTTGCCAGGTTGATGCCAGTGGTTGGCACATCCTTGACCAGGACATTGGGTGGTGGTGGCGTCGAGCCCATGGCTGCAGCAAAATTGGCCATGTTCAGGCTGCCATAGCCGCTGGCATAATCCCAGCCTGCCGTGGCGCTGTATCCGCCATTGCTGCCAGAAGTGATGTCGTAGAACATGCCCGGTGTGCTGGCGGCTTTTTGATAAATCGCAGCCGCAGGGAAGGGCAGGCTGTTATTGTTCATCGACTGCACGCGCGCCCAAAAGCCAGCGAAGATAGGTGCTGCCAGGCTGGTACCACCAATTTGCTGGGTAGCACCATTGACAATCACCAGCGCACCACTGGCAGGGTCTGCATTGAATGAAATATCTGGCGTGCCGCGTTTGGTAGAAGAACCCAAAACGCCGGAACTGATTTGCCAGCTGGGTGCTGATTCCGTCAGGGATGGCCCACCGCCTGCGCCACCGTTTGCATCGGCCTGGCAACTGGCGGCCGTGGTACAAGCCCACACCGTTTCAGAAATCCTGGTCGTGCCTGAAGTGTTGAGCAAAGTACCGCCCACCGAAATCACATAAGGTGAAGCCGACGGATAACTTTGCGAAGTACCAGGGCCACCGCATTCATAGGCACCGGAATCACCGGACGAGACTGCAAAAGTCTGGCCCTGTGCTACCGCTGTCTGGAAGATCTGGTCATTGCTGGCGGTGATACCCGCATTGAATGCATCGTTTTCACACATGCCCAAAGAGACATTGATGACCTTGGCCACGTTGTCGCTGACGGCACGGTTATAGGCCGCCGTGATATCCGTCAGGTTCAGCGTGGTGGCCGTGTACAACACCATTTTTTTGATGGTGCCGCCCGCCGTTGCCAGCGCATCTTGCGTGTCCATATTCCATTCACCGACACCGGAGGTATCAGAGCTGGGCGCACCTATCGTCACTGTTTCCACATTCACCGTTGGGTAACCAGCCTTGTTGGTGAAGGTGTTCAAGTCCTTGATGGTTTGCGTCATGCTCCCTTGCGTGATGATGCCTATGGTGGCATTCACCGCACTGGGCAAGCTGCTGGCATTGTAGATGGCAGAAAACTCGGTAGGATTATGCCCACCGACAGCCAGGGTATTGGCATGTGGCCTGACCAGGTTGGTGCGGTAGGTATGCAGGTTTTGCAAGCCATGCACTGCCAGCACTGTGTCTGCCAGTGACTGCGGCACTTGTGCATCTGTCGTGTTGACATGCACAGAACGACCCTGCACCGAATAGGTTTTCAGATCTGCATTGAAAGCCGTTTTCACCGTGGCTGCCGCACCGTCTGCTGTCACCAGCATGCGGTTATCCGACACCGAGATGTTGACGAAGCCACTGCTCTTCAAATGATTGACCACGGCCTGCACTTGCGCTGTTGTTGGCGCATAACGCGACATGAACTCGGCACTGGAAATCGACCTGGTGTTTTTACCGTTGAGGATACCCGTGGTCAGGGTATCAAGTTCAGCCTTGTTGCGCAGCTTGAGTGCAACCACCACCCGCGTCGGCGCACCCGCCTGCATCAGCGCGGCAGGGGCCGACTTGGCAGTCAGTGCGGGTGGCACCACCGTGGCTTTGGTGGCAGTCGGTGCCCATGCTTCGGCAGCCTGGGCAGTGTTAAACATCATGGCCAAAGCCATGGAAACACCAGTTACTATTTTTAAATGACAACTGATACGCATTACTTCTCTCCTTGTTTTTTTGATGCGAAGTAGTGTCCGGTTCGTGTTGGCGGCCGGTACAGTGAGTTACTCATCCCTGCTCTTCCCAAAGCAGGGATGGATGCACAGACAAAAACGGTGTATCCGCACCGTCTTCACCTTACATCCAAGGATTTCCAGGCAAGCTGCGCGAGGCCCACCCTTCATTCCGCATTGCCATGCAAGCAATTGATCAGATTTCTCACACTGCAATTCTTTCAGGCAATAGTAAGACCACTTGCAATAGACGCACGCCTTGCAAGGACATTTGTATTGCTAAATTTTGAGACGGCAAAAATGAAATCTAATACCAGTTTGCCGTTTTGCAACGAAAAATGATTATTAACATTCTTTAACAATATGTCAAAAGCAATAAGTGTTTATGTATATACAAATAATTTCTGCTAACACCCTTGATATTTTTGAAAATTTATTTCACAGAGGAAAATAGATAGTTTTATTACTGAAAATGCATGAATGGAGGCTGATAAATCGGTTGTGAAATTGCAACAATATGTGCCTGAAAATACAAAACAAGGACAACTCTCTGTGCCGATTTGTGCATTTTTTAAGCAGTTTCAGCACAAAAAAAGCTTGTTGTGATACAGGTTTTTTACAGATGACTCTAAGGGTGAATCACGTTGGGGTGAAAATGTGGTGTTTAGAATTAATACCCTAAATTGTTTGCCGCAATTTGATGTGGGCAGTGGTTTGGGCTCAGGAATAGGGAAAGGGTTTGCGGGCGCTTGCATGCGCATGATTGCGCGATGGTAATCATATCTACGAGCTACAATATCAACGGAGCCTATTTTGAAAAAAATGGACGATGAAAATCTCGGGAATAATTGAATCAATTTCTTCCGATGGATATGACAGACTCATAGACATCAAGACAGCAAGCCAGACTGTATGGTGTAGTGGATTGCAATGTAATGAATATATAGATGAAGGCGGGTACTCAAAGCATCTGGCAGTGAATGACCGTGTATCGCTGACAGCTTCACTAAAGTTGATATCGAAATTTGAAATTGTTTCTGGGACTGCTTTCCCTGGTGTTGTCCAACCTAAAAATTCGTCACCGCACACAATAGTTACAGGCCATCTGATAGAAAAAAACGGCACAGATGAGTATCTGTTGTCGATCGGAGATGGTGAAGTAATCATTCTCGAATTTGAGATGCCTGTTGATCTGACTATCGCTGACTATATCCAAGTTCAAGGCGAGTTGGTTGTGGAGTTGGAACAATATAGGGAATAATACATGGCTGTACTCTGCTTTCTTAAAAAATGAAATCAACCCTTATCTTCGATATTACACTAGCAGGATATAAGTCTTATTTTTTTCCTGCTCAAGGACTTATTTTTGTCATAATTGGTGCTGGCATGATCTATTTTCACTTGATGAGAAAGCGCAAAAAAGAGCGTGATTCTCAACAAAAGCATTCGCGGCCTGGCCCCTGGTTTTTGTTTGCGTATTTTGGATTTGCCTGTCTATGGACAGTTTTTTCCTTCAAGAGCACATATACCGATTATCGCGACTTGCGTTCTGCCTTTGAACAGGGACAATGTAGACTGGTAGAGGGCAAGGTTAAAAATTTCCTGACTGGCGTAAAAGAGAAAGGCAAACCAGAAGAATCATTTGATATTGACAATGCCCATTTTTCTTACTCGCACAGGGTGGTCACCGCAGGCTTTAATACACCTGTTGCGGATGGCGGACCTATGAAAGAAGGATTGCATGTGCGCGTACATCACTGCGGCCGCCAGATTGCGCGACTGGAGGTAGTTGGAGAATAGCTCGCGTAGATACGATTAGCTCGTGTAGGTACGATTAGCGCAGCGTAATCGTACGCATGAATCACGACGATACGATCGATTTGACACGCAGGTAGTGATGTAGATTTCTCCTTAACAATAAAGCAGTTCCTCGTTTAAAATGGATATTTCAAGATTCAAAGAGCGAAAAGACATTGCAAATTTCCGTATTGAATTTGTATCCAGAAATTTCCAGGTAACGCACAAGATTGTGCGATTGCATGCGTACGATTACGCTGCGCTAATCGTACCTACGAGCTGGTTGGTATGCATTGAATCCAGGACGCCTATTTTTTCCGTTTAAGACAGTATCTACGAGATGAATGAAGCGGCAAATACATAAGCCCTGCAGTGTCATGTGTGACTCATAAAGATGAGTGGTGCTGTTCATTTTAATTGCATGATCATATAAAATCTACAACGTCATGAACTGCGGTCAACAAAAGCGGTCAACAAAATTTTTGCCGCTTCTCATCCATGCACCCGAAAAGGAAACGAATGCGTCCATACCATGTACTGCCTGCCATACTGAGTTTGCTGTTGTCGTCCCAGGTTGCCGGGCAAACCACTGCGTCTGCAATTCCAGAAAAAAACACGGCCCTGTCGCCCGCTATGGAAGCCGCACTCAAAGACAAGCTGCAAACATTGTTCCGTACGGTTTGCAGCAAGGATGAATTTTCTGGTGCCTATCTGGTCGCAAAAGGCGACAGCATCATCAGCGAGGCGGCATGTGGAGAGGCCAGCAAGCGTTATCGTGTGGCGAACACGTTAAGTACCAGGTTTAATGTGGCCTCGGTCGGCAAGATGTTTACCGCAGTTGGCATAGGCCAGCTGGCAGAGGCGGGGCGTTTGTCGTATGCCGACCCGATCAGCAAATATGTGGATGCCAGTTGGCTGTCACCTGAAGTGGCGAAGAAAATCACCATAGGCCAGTTGCTGTCGCACACATCTGGCCTGGGCGATATTTTTAATGACAAGTTTTTTAACAGCCCGTACAGGCAGCTGGTTTCGCTGCAAAACCTGGATGGCTACAAAGTATTTACGCGCGACGCGAGGCCAGAGTTTACGCCCGGCAGCAATTATTTGTACAGTAATATAGGTATGCTTTTACTGGGTGTCATTATCGAAAAAGTTTCTGGAAAACATTATGACGACTATGTGCGCCAGCATGTTTTCCATGCGGCAGGCATGCTCAGTACCGACACCTATGTCAGGGACGAGGGGACAGAGAACCTCGCGACTGGCTACCTGAGCTTGCCAGCATCGAAGACCATCAAGGAAAACACCTTGCTGATACCAGTGCGCGGCGGACCTTATGGTGCAGCATATTCTACCGTGCATGATTTGCAGCGCTTTGCCAATGCGCTGCGGACAGATAAATTGCTCAAACCAGCAACGCGCCAGTTATTCTGGCAAGACCATACCGGCGGCCGTGCAGACAAGGGCAGTTATGGATACGGCTTCGAGCTAAGCTCGGGCAAGCTGGGTCAAGTCGTGGGCCACAGCGGGCAGCTCCCTGGCATCTACAGCAAACTCGAAATGTATCGTGATGCAGGCTATACTGTGGTTGTGTTGTCGAATTATGAACCCGGTGTGTTACCGCTGGCAGGGCGAATTGCAGCGGTGCTGGAGAGCGTGGCGGGACTTGAGTAGGGTGTGTTACAACGCACCATTTGAACGGAAAATTGAGGGTGAATTTTCTTCAATCTTCAAGGTAGTTCGTATATTTTACAAGCGCACATTAAGCCTATGCTGAACAGATATCCGAGTAACGACATTGCTTTTTCTAAGTCATTGATTTACAAAGAGGAAAAAACTCACGAGCAAGACTTAATCAGCGTAACCTTAATAATGTTTTTTTGCGTAGGCTGATGGTGCGTTGCAACGCAACCAGCTGGCTGTAACGCAACATTTTTATCCATGAATGATCAAAAAAATTCAACCATGAAAGCCTTCCGTGTATTGTTCAAGCTGGCACTGATCATCGTTTCCCTGCCAGTCATGTTGATCATGCTTGTTGGTTATCTGATCTGCTCTGCTGAGCGGGATGCGAACACGTTTTGCGACCAGATTGCGCCTGGTGCAGATATCATCCACATCATTCAACAGTTTGAAAAGCAGACAGGAATTGAAAAAGAATCAGGAGATAAAGTATCTGCCCGCCATTATGGATTTCCTGATGAGGGATATGGCGATCACAGCCATACCTTCTTGTTCCCGGCGATGATGTTTGACAGAGCATATTGCCGTGTTTCTTTAAGAGAAAACGGCAAGGTCAAATCAAAGACTGCTTATTTTCAGGCTGATTGATTGGTGGATTGGCGCGGCGGGTTGAATATAAAGTTTATGCGAAAATTATCTCAAATTTTTTCCCTACAAGATTTTCCAAGCCATTATTTTGCACGTGTGTAGAAAATTCTGAGATGAATTTCAAAGCAATCCTGAATTGATCAATGCTGAAATTTTGCGGTGTTCCCTCATCCATAGAGTAAGCCGGTATGTTCTCGTTTGAAATGCACACTTCCTGATGGCGAGCCATAGGTGGGCGGGCCCAAAACAATTTGTCATTGACACTAAAGTCGGCAAGTTCTGGGAATTCTGGAACATAAGTGCCTGCTTCCACATCCTGAATTAATTTTTCCAAAGTTATCCATGGAGCGCCCTGCAATTCCCAAATAAAGTCGCAGAGCGTCAAAGATATTTCGTCGTGCTCAATGCCGTCACAATCAATGCAACGGAATGTCGGTGTTAGCATGGAATTTGACAAGGAGATTACTTCAGCTATGAGTTTTTTCATTGTGGCTCTTAAACATGTAAGCTATTTTTTACTTCCTTTTACTCCCGTGACGTAGGGCGCATTGTAAAGCGCCGCATGGCATTGTCGCATACCAGAGAAAATGTGATCGTTTTGTGGACTGTTTCATGCGCACTAAAATCGAACGCACTGCGCATGTTACGAAATTATTTGCTTATTTATGAGTCTGGATTTTGCTAACATGGATACCAGCCTGCGCAAGGATGACAATGCTATTGGTGCTGACAATTGAGTTCTCCGGCTCTGAGTTTTAGGTCGTCATTCCCGCGCAACCTGACGTAGACAAGGGTTTGCGGAGGCTTACTATGAACACGTTCAATGCTATTGACATCCAGTATCAACTTGATATAGCCTTGTAGTTCTGTCTCATGCAGACACCCAATAATTCTTTTAAGAGTAACCATGCAAACTATTTTTTATCCACGCATAGCAAGTACGCTGGAGCCGCGCTCTCTGCGTAGCTTTGCCTGCGCGTGTGAGGTTTTGCTGTTAGTTGCCCGCATTAATAATAATGATTCCAACTCGAACTCGGGCTGGAGTCGTTGCGCTGTATCAGATTAAATAGCGAAAATCACGATTCAAAAAAGCCCGGAGATTCCGGGCTTTTTTATTTCCGGAATCCGAAGGCGGCAAGCTTATCAACCGCAATCAAGGAGAAGGACATGTTTACATTCGAGGAAATCGCAGTACAAGCAGGAAAGAAAGTCAGAGTTGAAGGTTTTGTGGCGGCCGTTCGCATACAGAGCAAGATGGCATTCGTCATTTTGCAGTCTGGCGCGAGCAAAGTGCAGGTCGTGGCATCTGGTGTGGCGCGCGAGCAGGCCAAGGCATTGATGCATCAGGTATATGCTGCTGTCGAAGGAAAGGTAGTGGCGGCTACCCAAGCACCTGGCGGCTTTGAGATACAGGCTGAGTCAATAGCGTTGTTGTCGCCGACAATACAGTGGCCGATATCCGCAGACAGTGAAATTGGTGCCAGGTTGGCATGGCCGGCGGCGCGCTTCCGCGAGCGCAAAGAGGCGCTGGCGTTGATCGTCCAAAGCGAAATCGAAATGGAAATGACCAGCTATCTCAGGCATCAGGGTTTTATTGGTATACATTCGCCAAAATTGATGGGTGCACCGTCTGAATCAGGCGCCGAAGTATTTGAAGTGAAATACTTCGGTGAACGCGCTTATCTGGCCCAGTCACCGCAGATATACAAGCAAATTGCCATCATGGCGGGTCTGGGCAAGATTTATGAGGTCGGGCCTGTGTTCAGGGCAGAACCCAGTTTTTCTTCGCGCCACGCGACCGAGTTTATCTCCTTTGACGTGGAACTCGAAGGGGTGAAAAGCGAAGTCGAGATCATCGAGCTTGAATGTGCGATGATCATTGCCGCCTTGCAGCAGGTGATTGCCAGGATGGGGCCAGAGCTGGCCTTGCACTATCCCAAAGCGAGAGTTCCTGGCCCCTGCATCATGCTTGAATTTGTAGAAGCACAGGCCTTGCTCGGTGTATCCGGCGACGAGTCGCTCAGCGCCGAGGAGGAACGAAAGCTGGGCGCGATGATGCAGGAACAGGGCCATGAGCTGGTGGCCCTGCCCCGCGTACCATGGAAGCAAAGACCCTTCTACCATATGCGCGAAGGTCAGCGCCTGACACGGAGTTTTGAGTTGCTGTATCGTGGCGTTGAAATTACCACGGGTGCCATACGCGAACACAGGTACGATATCCTGATGGCGCAACTGGCAGAAAAGGGGCTGACAGGAAAGGGGCTGGAGTTTTATCTGGATTCATTTAAACTCGCGGCACCACCACACGGTGGCTTCGGCCTTGGCCTGGCACGTTTGACGGCCTTGTTCCTGGGCTTGCCTGGCATTAAAGAAGCGACATTTATCCATCGAGGGCCAGGGCGTTTGTCGCCTTGATTGTAAGTTTTTTGAGGAGAAAGCAGATGAGCCGTAGCCGTCGTAATACACCTATCAGTGGAATCACAGTCTGTCGCAGCGAACGCCAGGATAAAAAGATGTGGCATAGCCGCTGGCGCACGACGGAACGCATGGCCTTGCGTAGTGCCAGCCCGGAAGAACTGAGTGCCCACCTGCCAGTGCTGGAAAGGGAGGTTAGCAATGTGTGGGCCTTCGGCAAAGACGGCCACACTTACCGCCCATTTGCGCGCCAGGAAAAAGCTGCTGAGCATATCGCCAATCGCATAGGATGCAATCCGCAAGAACGTGCATCGCTAAAAAAACGCTTGCTGAAAAAATGGATGGGGAAGTGAGAGTGAATTTTTGCAATGATGAAAATGCTATAAGCGAAGCGATTTTTGCGCGGGCGGCATGCTCAGAAATCCATGCGATATCTTAGGCGCGCAAGAGAACATCGAGAAAATGGCACTGTCAAGCAGGCTGAGTTTTGCTGACGTGAATGGACAAAACTCGGCATGATAGATGTGCCAGTGCCTTACAAGGCGTCGCTCATACTGACGTAGGAATTAAAAGCCAAAGTGGAAAAAGAATTTGGCTGGACAGTCTATGCGGTTGCACCGGGACCTGATTTTTCTATTTATTTTCAAGAACGAGCGGTCTGGTGAATGTGGTAGCTGGCACGTTAGTCAAGGAATGCCAACGATCAGGTCAAGCGTTGTCTACTGGGGTATGGGAGTTGCCTGGCAATAAGCAGAAAGTGCTTGGGACGTTTCCGCTCAAGTAATGGTGATAGTAGTTAGTACGGATAAACTTGGATTTTGTAGATTGATTTATGCATAGAATAATATTGCCTTTTGTATTTTTACTGACTCTTACACCACAAGTGAGAGCAGAATCATTTCTTTTTTTTCCGTCCATGAGTTCTGCTGAAGAAAAACTGGAGGTGTGGCTGGAAAAAAATCAGGACAAGTTGCCGCATGTGACGCAAAGAGTCAATCTGGACAGAAAATCTTATCTGCTTGGGGTATTTCATCTGGTTGGCAGCGGACTGCCTCTCATTGATGCCTATATCTATGCTTGCGGTGATGACTATTGCAATCTGATGTCGGTTACCAGGAGCATACTTTTGCCCAAATCGGCTGATGCGCAGCTTCTGGTGAAATTCAACAAAGCGACTGATGAAGTGTCTTTGGTGTCGGACCAGGGGCTGGTCTATGTAACTATGCCGATGCGGAATTACCGGCAAGGGTATGTTAGCAGGGGTATTGTGCAGGAATAATGCATTCAGAAAATTGGCTTGCCACGCACCTCGCATTTAGTAGGGGGGGCTTTACAACGCGCCGCCCAGGCAGACCTTTAACGGGCTTAAGTCAAGGTGGGCAGCGTGACCAGCGCTGGCAGCCATGAGGCGAGAGTTTGAATCTGCGACCATGGCCATGGGCAGTTCGTACCTGAAAAATTTTACTGCCTTCTCAGGACTTTTTGACCCGCTATAGATGTTAAGATCCAGGTCAATTTAATTTCTACCATTCCCAAAAAGCAAGGTCCTTGCATAGGCTCTGCTTATCATGAATGCTGAGCTGTATGCGTTTCCTTCTTTTAAAAACTTTTCTAATATGATGAAGAATTTTCCCCTTGTGCCTGCCCTGGCCCTGCTACTGTCAAACGCTACGTATGCTGATACGGCTGGCAATGTCAATGAACTGATCTCGACGGCGGCGAAGGAGTCCTCCCGCATTCCAGCGAATATTGAGAACAGTCTGTCATTGAACCAGCAGGCTCTGGTCATTGCGGACAAGGTGCAAACTACTTCCCCTCTATTATTGTTCAGGGTTCTAACCCAAAAATTGGAATTGCATATCAAGTCCAGGCAACTTGACCAGGCACAAAAAGTTTGCTCACAGATATTTGCTTTTAGAGAGATACATCCGCAAATGACAGGGCCTTCTTATGCCAATTTTTTGCACGTCTATGCAGAACTGCTCTTGTTGCAGGACAAGCTTCCTGAAGCAGAGAAAGCCTCACTTCAGGCGATTGAGATTTTTGGAAAAAACAGCGTGAGTATCAAGGCAACTCGCCTGGATGAGGAATTTGCCTTTCTTGGCAAGGTTTACATGCGCCAGAAAGAGTGGGATAGAGCCGAGAGCTATTTGAGATTGGCCGTTTTTCTTAACAAGGTAAAACCAGAATTTGAAGCGGACAATTCATACAAGAAAAACGCGGTGCTTGATCTGATCAAGGTCTATCAAGAGACGAGACGTGACGATCTGGCAAAGCAGGTAGAAGTGGATATGAAAGCGGTATTGAACCCGCCGAATATCATATGGCAGGTGGCGCGCAACCCAAAGTACAAAGCTGCTGAGCTGGTGAAAGAGAGTTGCAAGAACCCGCCTTTCCCGCCTGAAACTACCCGATACGCGATGGAGGGTTCAATGAGCTTGAAATTTCTGATCGCAGAAGATGGTGAGGTGATAGGAAAATATGCATCCATGAGCAGTGACTGGAAGCGGCTGGATGACATGGCACTCTATGCCATAGCCCAATGCAAATTTAATGTGGCAACATTTGAAGGACGCCCAATTGCGGGATGGGCGTATTACAGCTATGACTGGAAGGTCAATCCTGGTGGTAAGCCCTACCCAAAGCCAGAGTTAATCGAATCCAGCTATCAATCCGATATTTTTGACATGGAATTCACTACTGCCAAACCTCAGGATAATGAAATCAACTTCAAGATCGATGTTGATGGAAAGCCCTATGGTTTCCGTGGTGGAAATTTCAAAAATGAGGGAAACTTGTACGGTGAAATGGTCGGCATACTCGAAAAGTGCAGGTTTATACCAACGGTCATTGATGGTGAAGTAAGGGGAAATAGGGCAAGTGTGCGTTTTGTCCGCAAACAGCCTGCCGATAAGAATATAGTCAGCTTGTCACAATAGTGCCCCAGTATTCTTGTTACGGGACAGGCAACCAGTCGGGTGCGTTACAACGCAACTCTTTTATCGAAAAGAGAACCGACTTCTTGCCATTTGCTGGCATCCGTTTCAACATGCGTGAGCGTTGCGGTGCCATGCAAAGCAGGTCTGCGTGACTCTGGCACAGTGGGTAGTGCCAAGGTCAGTACGACGATGGCGATGATGCAGATGGTGCCGACCAACTAGATTATCCCTCCTGTCTTGATATCCAACTTCTCTTTGCCAAGTACCAGTATTTTGTTTCCTGATGAGTGAGACAACTTATTGCAAATAGTGTCTGCTTAAAGCCTCACCAGGATGTCAAATGATAATAAACTCTCGTTCTTAATGCGTCAGAATTTTTCAAGGACAGCGCGCGCACGGAAATAATAACTGATTTTGCTTTCCGGGTGATTCGGTTTGGCGCGGATGAAATAGGTGCCAAACTGCGCGGGCGATTGTCAGGTCTTTACATAGGCGTCAACAGGAAACAGATGATTAAAGTCACAGAACTACAATTTGAATATGGGCGTAAGAGCGTCTATGAGGATTTTTCGCTGCACCTGACACAGCCTGGAGTGTATGGTTTGTTTGGCCGCAATGGCAGTGGCAAGTCGACGCTGCTCAAGGTGTTGGCGGGTTTGCTGTTCCCGCATGGGGGCGCGGTCGAGGTGCTGGGCCACAAGCCAGCGGCGCGCTTGCCTGCGTTTCTGGAACAAGTGTATGTGGTGCCGGAAGAGTTTCATCTCCCCGATATCAGCCTGGCGGTTTTATATAAAACCCATGCACCGTTTTATCCGCGATTTTCTGGCAATGACTTTTTGAGCTATGCCGAGATTTTTGAGATCCCGCGTGACAAAAGCTTTGCAGCGATGAGCTTGGGGCAAAAGAAAAAAGCGGTGATTGCCTTTGCACTGGCAACCCACACGCCCTTATTGCTCATGGACGAACCTACCAATGGCCTCGACATCGTCGGGCGTTCACAGTTTAAAAAAATACTGAGCGGCAAAGAACATGCCGACCGCATGGTTATCATCAGCACCCACCAGGCGCATGATCTGGAAAGCCTGATGAGCCATGTCTTGTTTGTGGATGGCGGCAAACTTGCCCTGTCGGCCAGCATGCAAACACTGCAACGCAGCCTCTACCTGGGGGTGACGGATAATCAGGCAGATGTGGCAGGTGCCATTTATCAAGAGGCACTGGGAAATCAATGGGCGTATGTGGCGTGCAATCGAGATACCGCGCCAGGTGTAGTCAACCTTGAGTTGCTATACAAGGCTCTCAGCATGAACAAGCAGGGTGTGCTCGATGCCGTGGCGAGTGTACAGATTGAGACGGAAAGACCATCATGAATAATTTTTTTAGTCCCATGCGCTTTGGTCGTTTGCTACGCGCACATTGGGCCGAGAAATGGCGCGAGTATGCTTGGTTTGTTGCAGTGCTGGTAATGCTGGATTTGATTTTTATGGCGATCTTTTTCAGTAGTGACAGACATACTTTACTCAGGCAGTTTCAGTTTGTGGGACAGATGCAATGGTATCTCACGGGTTTGTTTTTTTCGGGCATAATTTTTGCGGGGCGCTATTTCAAATACCTGCTTAATCCCGGTGCCAGCCTGGTCGCGCTGATGCGCCCTGCATCCGCGTTTGAAAAGTGGCTGATGGCGTTTTTGGTGATCGGCGTGTTTTATCCACTGGCTTACACCTTGCTATACATGCTATTGAATTATCCTGCTGTCCAGGTGGCCAAGGCGATGGCTTTTCAAGCGGGCAGTTGTGAAAGCTGTAACTATGATTTTCGTGTTTACTTCCCCCTTCTGACAACGCAATTGGCAGAGGTGAGCAGCAAAGATGCGAGAATGTTCATGACCGGGCAAGTATTTTTCTTTGTGATATTGTCGACGGCGCAGGCGTTTATCGCCAGCGGGACTGCTTACTTCAAGCGCTCGCCCGTGTTGCGCACCTTGCTGGTTTTGTTCTTACTGTTCATCATTTCCATATGGACGGAAACCTTGCCGCAACTGGGGATATTCGCTTTGAATTTTGATGAAGTCCAGACGTACAGCACATCGGAATATGCGCTGTCACTGGCTCTCTGGCTGGGTTTGCCTGCGTTGTTGTGGGCAGCCTTGTACTTTCATATCAAAGAACGGGAGGTCGCATGATACCTCGCTCATTGCCCAAATTGGGTTTGTGGTTGTTTGTGCTTGCCGTGGTCTGGTATTTTGTTGGCAATTCCTTGCTGAAGCAACAGAAAAAAGAGCTGAGCTCACATGAGATAGACTTGCACAAGTCTGGACAGCAGTTTGTGGTTGGCAGTGGTGACAGGCTGGTCATACGCAAGCCGGATGCTAACTTTGTCGCCAGGAATATCAAGCTGATTTTTGATCCGGATATTTCGCAGGTAACTGTCAACAATCAAAGCCTGGGTATGTCCGTGCGCGGAGATGCGGCTGATGGGGTCATCAATATCACGCTGGAAAGAGGTGTGACACCGGGGGACTATTCGCACAACGAAGTTCAAATCCTCTTGCCTGCTTCTGTCAACAAGCTGGAATTCTCTGGTGTCAACAGCCTTGATATCTCTGGCCGCTTGCCAACATCGACAACGGAACTGAGCCTGGAAATGACAGACTGCGTGCCGCAAGTCAATCTGCAACAACTGTCTGTGAAACGACTCAAACTTGTATCGACTTGCCAGGAATTAAAAAAAGACAAATGTTGCACCGGTAGTTTTAATCTTGGTGAGCAAGTCCAGATCGGCAAGCTGGAAGTGAACATGCTGTATGGCAGCCTGGATTTTTCAAGCGAGATAAAGCCACAAGAAACGCTGCTCATGATTGGTGAAGAGGTTGTCATCACAGGACGCCGCGCATTTTTTGAAACAGCACGTTTTCAAGGTGGTGCAAGGTGAGGTGATTGTGCTTCTGCGGTTCAGCACTCGCGTGATGAAGGTCTGGACCAAAGAACTTACCTCAGAGGTACAGAGCGGGCACTGAGTAATGCCCGTGGTGACAGTCGCAAGGTGTGCGCTTTAGCAGGGGGGGCGTTGTAACGCACCAGCTCAACGGGGAAATCGATTTTCCAAAAAACAAAACGACGCCATGCATAGAGCAGGCGTCGTTTTTTTCTGTGCGTCTCATTTTTTTTGTGCTGAGAGCTCTTGATTCATTCATGTTCCTACGCGCGTAACGCATGAGCAGTGCAAACGGTTGACAGGTGACATGCGGTTTAGAACAACAACACTAAGCTGCATAGGATGTGGTTTTTGCGTCAACGCAAAGTCCCTGGATGGCGTTTTTGGCTTACGTAGGCTGACTACGAAACAAAAAAAATCAGCACAACAAAGCAAGCAACCCAAATTAACGAACAGGATAAATATCATGAACAAACTGATCACCGCCATCATCGCTTCCACAGTTGTTATGGGTAGCGCATTTGCACAAACACCAGCCAGCGCCAGCGCAGCAGCATCGGCCAAGCCAGCGCCAGCAGCTTCTG
>Ga0187843_10000209_pt1 | contig 46946 bp, 32 predicted proteins | sample SpaLakP09_SKY_43_FD_134516 | JGI IMG/M metagenome (GOLD analysis project Ga0187843, IMG submission 134516) | Oligotrophic lake water microbial communities from Sparkling Lake, Wisconsin, USA - SP09_SKY_43 | ecosystem: Environmental > Aquatic > Freshwater > Lake | place: USA: Sparkling Lake... | reverse complement strand
CGCCGCCGGCGGCGTGTTCAAGGAAGCCTACGTCACCTTCGGCGGCAAGGTCTTCATCAACGCCCCCCGTTCGGTGGCGTTCACGGTGGCCTTCCTGGGCTGCATCGGGGTGGTGGTGATCGCCGCCATGATGGGGCGCTCGGTGCAGCAGGACTTCGAATACGATATGCACCACTTTTTCTTTTCGGCGCCGATCAGGAAGCACGCCTATGTATTCGGGCGCTTCTTCGGCGCCATGGCGACGCTGGCGATCATCTTTTCGTCCATCCTGCTGGGCGCCTGGCTGGGCACCTATGTGCCGGGCGTCGATCCGGCCCGCCTGGGCCCCGTCTCGCCCTGGACCTACCTGAGCCCCTACTTCCTGCTCCTGATCCCGAACATCTTCATTTTCGGCTCCATCTTCTTCGTGCTGGCCGCCCTCACGCGCCGCATGCTGCCGGTGTACGTGGCCAGCGTGGTCATGATGATCGGCTATATCGTGGCGCCCACGCTGGCGCGCGACCTCGATTACAAGACCCTGGCCGCCCTGATCGACCCCTTCGGCACCACCGCGCTGATCCGCATGACCGAATACTGGACCATCGCCGAGCGCAATACGCGCATGGTGCCGTTCGAAGGCGTATACCTGATCAACCGCGCCATCTGGTGCGGCTTCGGCCTGGTGGTGCTGCTGCTCGGCTACTGGCGCTTCCATTTCATCAGCACCATCGACAGCCGCGCCGCCCAGCGCAGCGAAGGCGAAGCGCCGCTGCACCTGTCGCACAGCGCCATCAACACCGCCGAAAAGCCCGACCTGGCCGGGCGCAGCCTGGCCCTGCTGCTGCTCAAATCGAGCTGGCTCAATTTCCGCGAATCGGTCAAGAACATCTATTTCGTCGTCATCGCGCTGGCCGCCGTGCTGGCCGTGTTCGCGGCCTCGCTCAGCCTGGGGTCGATGTACGGCACCACCACCTACCCGGTCACCTACCAGGTGCTGGAGCTGATCAGCGGCGTGATGTCGCTGTTCATGCTGGTCATCACCACCTTCTACGCCGGTGAACTGGTGTGGCGCGAACGCGAAGCGCGCGTGGCCCAGATGATCGACGCCCTGCCCCTGCCAAGCTGGGTGCCGCTGCTGTCCAAGCTGTTCGCCCTGGTGGGGTTGCAAGCGATGATGCTGGTGGTGGTCATGGTGTGCGGCATGCTGATCCAGCTGTTCCGCGGCTACTTCCAGCTCGAACCGGGCTTGTACCTGTATTCGCTGTTCCTGCTGCAGCTGCCGGCCTACATCCTGATGGCGGTGCTGGCGATCGCCGTCCAGGTGCTGATCAACCAGAAATACCTGGCCTATTTCGCCATGATCCTGTACTTCGTGGGCATGGTCACCGCCGATTCGATGGGCCTGGACCATCCGATGCTCATGTACGGCACCTCGCCCGACTTCATGTATTCGGCCATGAACGGCTTCGGCCACTATGTGGCGCGCGAACGCTGGTTCGGGCTGTACTGGTCCGGCGCGGCGCTGGTGCTGCTGGTGCTCTCGCTGGTGTTCTGGCCGCGCGGCTACAACGCCGAATTTTCCAGCCGCCTGCAACTGGCGCGCCAGCAGCTGACGCTGCCGGTGCTGCTGTGCTTCGGCATCGGCCTGGGCCTGTTCGCAGGCACCGGCGCCTTCATGTACTACAACCTGCATGTGGCCGGCGACTTCCAGACCAACTGGGAACGCGACCACCAGCGCGCCCAGTACGAGCTGCGCTACAAGGCCATGGCGGCCGCGCCGCAGCCGAGCATCACCGACGTCTCGCTCAAGGCCGACATCGTGCCCGAGGAACGGCGTCTGCTCATGCGCGGCAGCTACCAGATGGAAAACCGCACGGCCATGCCGCTGGCGACCATCTATATCCACCAGGCGCGCGGCGCCGCCATGAAGCTGGTGTTCGGGCAGAAGGCGCGCCTGCTGTTCGCCGACCGCGAACGCGGCTTCTACGGCTACCAGCTGGCCACGCCGCTGGCGCCGGGCGCGCGCCTGGGGCTCGATTTCTCGCTGGTGTTCGAACCGAAGGGCGCGGCCGGCCTGGGTGGCGATACGCCGGTGCTGGGCAACGGCACCTTCTTCAACAACGATGTGCTGCCGCGCATCGGCTACCGCCAGCAAACCGAGCTCACGGACGACCGCGACCGCAAGAAGCACGGCCTGGCGCCGCGCGCGCCCCTGCCGCCGGCCAACGATGCGGCCGGCCTGGCGCGCAACTACATCGCCGGCGACGCCGACTGGATCAACTTCCAGGCCGTCATCAGCACCAGCCCGGACCAGATCGCGATCGCGCCGGGCACGCTGGAAAAGGAATGGATAGGCAACGGGCGCCGCTACTTCTTCTACAAGATGGACAAGCCCATCCTCAATTTCTATGCCGTGCAGTCGGCCCGCTACGAAGTGCGGCACGACCGCTGGCAGGACGTGACGATCGACGTCTACTACCATCCTGGCCACGAATTCAATCTCGACCGCATCATCAAGGGCGTCAAGGCGGGCCTGGAATACAACTCGAAGCACTTCAGCCCCTACCAGCACAAGGTGCTGCGCATCGTCGAGTTCCCGCGCTATGCCGCCTTCGCGCAATCCTATCCGAACACGATTCCGTATTCGGAGAGCGTGGGCTTCATCGCCAAGGTCGAGGACAAGAATCCCAAGGATATCGACTACCCCTTCTACATCACGGCGCATGAAGTGGGCCACCAGTGGTGGGGCCACCAGGTCGTGGGCGGCAGCGTGCGCGGCGCCACCGTGCTGTCGGAAACCCTGTCCGAGTATTCGGCCCTGATGGTGATGAAGCAGCAGGTCGGCCCGGCCAAGATGCGCCGCTTCCTGCGTTATGGCCTGGACCGCTACCTGATGGGCCGCGCGCTGGAAAGCCGGCGCGAACTGCCGCTGGCGCAGGTGGAAGACCAGGGCTACGTCTACTATCACAAGGGCGCGCTGGCCATGTACCAGCTGCAGGAAGTGCTGGGCGAGGCCAAGGTCAACAAGGTGCTGCACGACCTGCTGGCGCACTATGCCTTCGGCGCCGCACCCTACGCCAGCGTGAACGCCCTGGTCGACGGCTTGCGCGCGGTGGCCACGCCGGACCAGGCCTACCTGGTCGAGGACCTGTTCAATGCCATCGTCCTGTACGAAAACCGCGCCGTGTCGGCCAGGTCGGTGCGCCGCGCCGACGGCAAATACGACGTGACCCTGACGGCCAGCGCCGGCAAGATGCGTGCCGGCGAACTGGGCGACGAGAAGGAAGCGCCGCTCAGGGATTACATCGAATTCGGGGTCGACGACAAGGATGGCAATCCGCTGCTGCGCGAGCGCCGCATCGTCGACGGCAAGACTGTCAAACTGACCATGACCGTGGCCGCGCGCCCGGCCAGGGCCGGGATCGACCCCGACAACAAGCTGATCGACCGCAAACCGTCGGACAATATGATCGAGGTCGAACACTGAATTGAAGCTGGCGCTGCGGAAATTGTTTCTTGTATAGACTCCCCAGTTTTATACGACAATGGGCAGCATGATCAAGACCGATTCGATCGACCAGGACGGCTTCCGGCGCATCCTCGCGCGCAATGTCGCGCTGCCGCTGGCCATCGGCGTGTTCAGCGCCCTCGTGTTCGTGGCCATGATCAGCTACCTGCTGTCGGTGCTGGCCTGGGTCGAGCATTCCCAGACCGTCATTGGCCAGGCCAGCGAAGCGTCCAAGCTGGCGGTCGACCAGGAGTCGGGCGTGCGCGGCTTCATGCTGACGGGCGACGAAACCTTCCTCACCCCTTACACGACCTCGCGCGCCAAGTCCGTTCCCGCCATGGAGACGCTGCTGGCGAGCGTGTCCGACAACCCGCCCCAAGTGGGCCGTTTGCGCCAGATCCAGGCCCTGCAGGCGCAGTGGCACGGCTACGCCGCCGAGGGCATTGCCCTGGCCCGCGCCAAGGGCGACGTGGTCAGCTTTGTCGCCAGCCGGCGCAGCAAACTGACCTTCGACGAGATCCGCGACCAGTTCGCCGCCTTCATGGCGGTCGAGCAGCGCCTGCTGTTCGAGCGCAATGCCGACGCCCAGATGGTGATCCGGGTCGGGGTCGGCGTGTACCTGTTCATCAGCCTGGTCCTGGCCGGCGCCCTGGCCTGGTTCGGGCGGCGCGAGCTGATGGGACTGTCGGCCATGTTCGGCAGCGCGCTCGGGCGCCAGCGCGAACACGCCGAACTGCTCGAACGCCAGGGCTGGCAGCGCAGCGGCCAGACCCGGCTGGCCGAATGCATCATCGGCCACGGCTCCCTGTCCCTGCTGGGCGCCGCGGCGCTCGAATTCGTGGCGGACTACGCGCTCGCCGCGGTCGGCGCCCTGTATGCGCGCGAAGAAAACGGCAGCCTGCGCCGCATCGCCGGCTTCGGCGTGCCGGCGCAGGGGGAGACCGACGCCCAGGCCCAGGACCTGGTCGCGCAAGCGATCCGTTCGCGCCGCCTGATGGTGGTGGGCGAACTGCCGGACCACTACCTGAAGGTGAGCACGGGCCTGGGCAGCGCCCATGTGCGCCACCTGGTGCTGGCGCCCATCGAACACGAAGGCATCATCAACGGCGTGCTGGAACTGGGCTTCCTGCAACTGCCGGCGCCGCGCGCGCTCGAATTCATCGAACTGGTCGCGCCCAGCATCGCGCGCGCCATCGACGCCGCGTTCGCGCGCCGCCGCCTGCAGGACGTGCTGGCAGAGACCCAGCAGCTCAACGAAGAACTGCAGGTCCAGCAGGAAGAGCTGCGCACCGCCAACGAGGAACTGGAAGAGCAGTCGCGCGTGCTGGAAGAATCGCAAACCATCCTGGAAAACCAGAAGGCCGAGCTGGAGCAGACCAACGAGCAGCTGGCCGACCAGGCCAGTGCGCTGGACCAGAAGAATACGGCCCTGGGAGAAGTCCAGGGCGCGCTCGAGGAACGCGCGCTCGAATTGCAGCGCGCCAGCAAGTACAAGTCCGAATTCCTGGCCAATATGTCGCACGAGCTGCGCACCCCGCTCAACAGCTCCCTGATCCTGGCCAAGCTGCTGTCCGAGAACGCCAGGGGCAACCTGGAGCCGGAACAGATCCAGTTCGCCAACACCATTTACGCGGCCGGCAACGACCTGCTCAAGCTGATCAACGACATCCTCGATATCTCCAAGGTGGAGGCGGGCAAGCTGGAACTGACGATCGAAGCGATCCGCCCGCAAGCGCTGGCCGAAGCGATGCGCATGACCTTCGCCCCGCTGGCCGGACAAAAGCAGCTGTCCTTCACTGCCGCGGTCGACGCCAGCGCCCCGCCCAGCCTGCAGACCGACGGCCAGCGCCTGCAGCAGATCCTGCGCAACCTGCTGTCGAACGCGATCAAGTTCACCGACCAGGGCCAGGTGTCGCTGACCATTTCCGGGCGTCCCGACGGCATGCTGGCCTTCGCCGTGCGCGACTCGGGCATCGGCATCCCGGCCGACCAGCAAGCCATCATCTTCGACGCCTTCCGCCAGGCCGACGGCACCACCAGCCGGCGCTATGGCGGCACCGGCCTGGGACTGTCGATCTCGCGCGACCTGGCAACCCTGCTGGGCGGCGCGATCGAGATTTCCAGCACGCCCGGCCAGGGCAGCACCTTCACCCTTGTGATGCCGCCCGCACTGCAAGCGCCGGCCGTGGCGCCGGAGCCGGAGCCGGCGATGGCGCCGGTCCGCGCGCCCCTGCCGCTGCCGCCGGCGGCGCCACGGGCGGCAGCGCCCGGCTTCCCCGACGACCGCCAGCGCGACAGCAGCAATGCGCGCAGCGTGCTGGTGATCGAGGACGACCCCGACTTCGCGCGCATCCTGTACGACCTGGCGCGCGAACTGCAGTACCGCTGCTTCGTGGCGCACAGCGCGGCCGACGGCCTGCACGTGGCCGATACGCTGCTGCCGGCCGCGATCCTGCTCGACCTGGGCCTGCCCGACGGTTCCGGCCTGGACGTGCTGCAAAAGCTCAAGGACAATCCGCGCGCGCGCCACATCCCGGTGCACATCGTATCGGCCAACGACCGCGCCGACGCGGCGCTGCAGCTGGGCGCCATCGGCTACGTGGTCAAGCCGGCCACGCGCGAACAGCTGCGCCAGGTGTTCCAGACGCTGGAAGGCAAGTTCACCCAGAAGGTCAAGCGCGTGCTGCTGGTCGAGGACGACGAGCGCCAGCGCGACAGCGTGATCCACCTGATCGGCGACGACGACGTCGACATCACGGCCGTGGCCACCGGCGCCGAAGCGCTGGCCCTGCTGCGCAGCGCGATCTTCGATTGCATGATCATCGACCTCAAGCTGCCCGACATGCAGGGACACGAACTGCTGCGCACCATGGCCACCGAGGAAATCAGCGCCTTCCCGCCGGTGATCGTCTACACCGGCCGCAACCTCACGCGCGACGAAGAGAACGAGCTGCTCAAATATTCGCGCTCGATCATCATCAAGGGCGCGCGTTCGCCCGAACGCCTGCTCGACGAAGTGACCCTGTTCCTGCACAAGGTCGAGGCCAGGATGTCGGCCGAACGCCAGACCATGCTCAAGACCGTGCGCAGCCGCGACCGCATTTTCGACGGACGCCGCATCCTGCTGGTCGACGACGACGTGCGCAATATCTTCTCGCTCACCAGCGCGCTGGAACAGAAAGGCATCAAGGTCGACGTCGGCCGCAACGGCTTCGAGGCTTTGGCCCGGCTGGACCAGAACCCGGACATCGACCTGGTGCTGATGGACGTCATGATGCCAGGCATGGATGGCCTGGAAGCGACGCGCCGCCTGCGGGCCGATCCGCGCTTTTCCAAGCTGCCCGTGATCGCCATCACCGCCAAGGCCATGAAGGACGACCAGGAGCAGTGCATGAAGGCCGGCGCATCCGACTACCTGGCCAAGCCGATCGACCTTGACCGCCTGTATTCGCTGCTGCGGGTGTGGCTGCCGAACATGGAGCGCCTGCCATGAGCGACAAGGACAGCGCCAGCATCGAACTGGACTTGCTGATGGAAGCGATCTACCAGAAATACAGCTACGACTTCCGCGACTACTCGCGCGCCTCGCAAAAGCGGCGCGTGCTGCACGCGCTGCACCAGATGGACTGCGCCAGCATCTCGGAACTGCAGGCGCGCGTGCTGCACGACCATAACGGCTTCACGCAGCTGCTGCAGTACCTCACCATCCCCACCAGCGAAATGTTCCGCGACCCCGCCTACTTCAAGGCGCTGCGCGACCAGGTGGTGCCGCACCTGCATACCTATCCTTCGCTGAAGATCTGGATAGCCGGCTGCAGCACCGGCGAGGAAGTGTGGTCGCTGGCGATCATGCTGCGCGAAGAAGGCCTGCTCGAACGCTCCATCATCTACGCCACCGACATCAATCCGGAATCGCTGGAGCGGGCCCGCAAGGGCGTGTTCCCGATCGACCGCATGCGCGCCTATACCGCGAGCTACCAGATGGCGGGCGGGCGCAGCACCTTCTCCGACTATTACACGGCCGCCTACGACGGCGCCCTGTTCGACCGCAGCCTGATCGAGAACGTCAGCTTCGCCGACCACAGCCTGGCCACCGACAGCGTGTTCTCCGAAACCCATCTGGTGTGCTGCCGCAATGTGCTGATCTACTTCAACCGCAAGCTGCAGGAGCGCGCGCTGGGCCTGTTCCACGAATCGCTGTGCCACCGCGGATTCCTGGGACTGGGCAGCAAGGAGAGCATCGACTTTTCGGCCTGGGCCGGCGGCTTCGCGCCGCTGGTCAAGCCGGAGCGCATCTACCGCAAGGTGGGCGCATGAACGCCGCCCGCAAGATCGACGCGCTGGTCATCGGCGGTTCGGCCGGCGCCATCGACGCCCTGCTCACCGTGCTCCCCGGCCTGCCGCCGCGCTTCGCCTTCCCGGTGGTGGTGGTGGTGCACCTGCCCCACGAACGCGAAAGCCGGCTGGCCGAAGTCTTCCAGCAGCACTTGCCGATGCCGGTGCGCCAGGCCGACGACAAGGCCGTCCTGGAAACGGGCACCGTCTACTTCGCGCCGTCCGGCTACCACCTGTCGATCGAAGCGGACCGCAGCTTTTCGCTGAGCCAGGAAGAGCCCGTGCATTACTCCCGTCCCGCGATCGACATCCTGATGGCGTCCGCCGCCGACGCCTATGGCGAACGCCTGTGCGGGGTACTGCTGACCGGCGCCAGCCATGACGGCGCCGCCGGCCTTGCCGCGATCGGCGCGGCGGGCGGCCTGACCGTGGTCCAGGACCCGCAGGAAGCGGCCATTCCCACCATGCCTGCCGCCGCGATCCGCCTGCGCGCGCCGGACCTCATATTGCCCCTGTCCGGACTGCGCGCCATGCTGGCGGGACTGGAGGCCGCGCCATGACGCCGGTCCAGCACAGCACCAAGCTCCTGATCGTCGACGACCTTCCGGAAAACCTGCTCGCCCTGTCGAAAATCATCGCCCAGGACGACCGCATCATCTACCAGGCCAGTTCGGGCGAAGAAGCGTTGTCGCTGCTGCTCGAACACGACTTCGCGCTGGCCATCCTGGACGTCATGATGCCCGGCATGGACGGCTTCGAACTGGCGGAGCTGATGCGCGGCACCGAGCGCACGCGCAACGTACCCATCGTGTTCGTCAGCGCGGCCGGCAAGGAACTGAATCACGCCTTCAAGGGCTATGAAACGGGCGCCGTCGATTTCCTCCACAAGCCGCTCGACATTGCCGCCGTCAAGAGCAAGGTCAATGTCTTCGTCGCGCTGTGCCACCAGAGGCTGGAAGTCAAGCGCCAGGTCGAGGCACTGGAAGCGAGCCGGCGCGAGCTGCGCGCCACCCAGGCCGAACTGGAGCACGCGGTGCGCATGCGCGACGACTTCATGTCGATAGTGGCGCACGAACTGCGCACCCCGCTCAATACCCTGTTCCTGGAAACGCAGATGCGCGGCATGCAGCTTGACCGCGGCAACATGGCGGCCTTCAGCGAAGACAATGTGCGCAAGATGGTGGCGCGCGACGGGCGCCAGATCCAGAGCATGATCCGCCTGATCAACGACATGGTGGACGTGTCGCGCATCCGCAGCGGCAAGCTGTCGATCCGCCCGGCCGAAACCGAACTGGGCGCCCTGCTGGCGCGCATCGTCAGCGACCTTGGCCAGCGCACCGAGGCCGCGGGCAGCACCATCGAACTGCATGCGCCGCAGCCGGTCACCGGCGTGTGGGACGAATTCCGGGTCGAGCAGATCATCATCAACCTGCTGACCAATGCGCTGCGCTATGGGGGCAGCAAGCCCGTGAAAGTCAGCCTGGCTGCGGCCGGCGGCCTGGCCACCATCGAAGTGCGCGACCAGGGCGTGGGTATTGCGCCGGCCGACCAGGAACGCATCTTCTCGCCTTTCGAGCGGGCCGGCACCAAGGATGTGCGCGAAGGACTGGGCCTGGGCCTGTACATCGCGCGCCAACTGGCCGAATCGCACGCAGGCACGCTGGCCGTCGACAGCGTGCCCGAGCAGGGCGCGGCGTTCCGCCTGACGCTGCCGCTGGACGCCGGCCTTACTGGCGCACCGTCAGCACCGGAGCTTCCGGGTCGGACACGTCCAGCGTGAACAGGTAGCTGGCCCTGGCCGGCACGTTCAGCCTGAGGTTGGCGCCGACCGCTTCCATCTTGCGCGCCTCGCCCGGGGCGAGGGCCGGGCTGTCGGTCATGCCGCCGAAGTCGATGGCGGTAAAGTCGCTCGAACCGATCTTGAATTCGTGCGCGCCGCTGTCGAGCGTCACCCTGGCGCTGAACTGCTTGCCGCTGGCGAGCAGCGGCGTGCTGACGTCCCAGTTGTTCATGCTGCCGCGCAGGTAGGCCGGCGTGGTGGCGAAGGCCGATACCGGCGGCGGCGGTGGCGCCAGCGGCGTGATCGCGACCTTGGAAAACACCAGGTTGCGCACGCGTCCGTTGCTGATCCTGAAGGTGTTGCAGGCGCGCGCAGCGTCGCAGCTGTACTCCAGCGTCCCGATCGGCGCTTCCGCAGTGAAGGTGGTGGCCGACGCAAGGCCGAGCGGCAGATCGGCGCGCGGATGGTGCAGCACCAGGCCGCCATTTTTCACGCTGATCTTGTAGATCACGTTCAGTTCATCGCTGTAGAAGGTGCCGCTGCGCGCGTCCAGTTCGGCCTGGCTCAACACGAGCGGCTTGCTGCGTTTGGCCGGCTGGTTCCGGCCGTTCTGGTGCAGCGTGCCGCTCATGACGATGCCGTCCGCCCCGGGCGGGTCGAAGGTGAACTGCGCATCGGCCACCTTCAGGAAGAAGCTGCGCTCGCCCGATGCGAAGAGCGGAAATTTGGGCTGGCCGGTGGCCTGGGTCATCAGCTGGCCATTCTCCTTTGTGAAGCTGATCACGAACGTGGGGCTCAGCGCAAAGTCGCCGACGAAGGCATCCAGGCGGGCCGGATCGAGCCTGACTTCCACCGGTGCCGGCTTGGCGGCGGCCGCCGCGGCCACGGGCAGGGGCTCGGCGGCCGCGCCCAGGTAGTCGTCGGCGATGGCGATCGCCAGGCGCGTCGGGCGCATGTCGGCCGCATTCGAGACGATGATGACCGACAGGCGCTCTTTCGGAAAGCGCAGGATATTCGACCGGAAGCCGGCATCGCCGCCACTGTGCTGGACCGCGTCCACGCCTCGGTGCTTCCCGATCGACAGGCCGCCTGCGTAGTCGAGCACAACGCCGCTCGACAGCTTGCCCGGGACCTGCATCTGCGCCAGCAAGGCCATGCCGCCGACTTTGCCATCGTAGAAATTCTGGTCCCACAAGGCCAGGTCGTCGACGGTGGTAAACAGGCTGGTCGCCCCCACGTTCGAATACGACAGCGCCACGTAGCGCCACGCGCCGTCCGTGCCCTTCTGGTACGACGACGCGCGGCCCTTGACCAGCGCCTGGTAGTCGTCATGGAAGTGGGTGTTCTTCATCCCGAGCGGATCGAACATGCGCTCCTTGGTGAAGGCCGGCAGCGACTTGCCCGACACGCGCTTGACGATGATCCCCAGCAGCGTGTAGCCGGTATTGCAGTACACATGCTCCTTGCCCGGCTTGAAATTGAGCTGTTTCTGGCCGCTGACCACGCGCAGCACATCGCTTTCGGTGATCACGTCTTCCATGCGCCAGCCGGCCAGCGTCAGCAGGTTCCACTGGTCGCGCAGGCCGCTGGTATGGTGGATCAGCTGGCGGATGGTGATGGTGTGGCCGAAGTCGTGCAGCTCCGGCAGGTATTTGCGGATGTCATCGTCCAGGCCCAGCTTGCCGTCCTGCGCCAGCAGGTGGACCGCGAAGGCCGTGAACTGCTTCGATACCGACGCCACGTGAAAGGGCGTCGATGCCTTGTTCGGCGCATCGCGTTCGATGTCGGCCATGCCGTAGGCGCCGCGGCGAATCACCTTGCCGTCCTTGATCACGGCCAGCACCGCCCCCGGCGAATCGGGCTTGTTCCAGGCCGCGAACAGCGCGTCGATTTTCTTGTCGTCGGCCAGCGCTGGTGCGGACAGGACGAACAGGGAGATAAGGGCGAAGCGCTTCATGGCGGCCTTGATGGTTGGGCAAAAAACCATCATAGCGGAGCCATGTTCAAGAAGTTAAAGTCTTCGATGCATATACGCCAGGGCGGCCGCCAGCCTGTGCTGCCATTCGCTGGCATTGGCGCGCTGCCAGACCAGCCCTGCCTGCACGTCGCACCGGGGATCGCAGGGGGTCAGGCCTGACATCTGGACACGAGCTCGTCGCTAGGCCTGAACTACTGTTCTGTTCGTGTCCAGATGTCAGGCCTGGCCCCCGCCGAATGTTGGTGCGCCAGGGCGGCCGCCAGCCTGTGCTGCCATTCGCTGGCATTGGCGCGCTGCCAGACCAGCCAAACCTGTTCGTCGCATTGCAGCTCGCTGTCGGCCAGTTCGATCCGCACCAGCTCGGGATCCTGCAGCGCCACCTCGGGCAGGTAGGCCAGCGCCGCGCCCGACCTGACGAAGCCGAGCAGCAGGTGCAGGTCGTCGGTCCAGTAGCGGATCCTGCGCGCGGGCGCATCGGCGCGCCAGCCGTCCGAACGCACGCCGCGCTGCACGCCGCACAGCAGCGAACGCGTGGGACAGGCGAAATCGTGGGCCAGCACGTCGGCCGCGCGCACCACGCGCTTCCTGGCCAGCGGATGCTTGCGGTGCGCGACCAGGTGCAGCGCCAGGCTGCCCAGCGGCGTCGCTTCCCATTGTTCGCCGCGCCCACGGAGCGCTTCGCTGGTGACGATGGCGCCGTGGATGTCGCCGCGCGCCAGGGCCGCCATCGCGTCGTCCTCGAACACCGGCAGCAGGCGCACACTCGCTGCCGGGTACGCGGCCAGCGCCGCGCTGATGCCGGCCCCGTGGCGCCACAGCAGGATCGACGGTCCGCCCAGCTTGCATTCGAGCGCCGCACGTTCGCCCATGATGTCGTCGCGGGCCTGTTCGGCCAGCGCCAGCAGGGTCTGTGCGCGGCCCAGCAGGCGCCGCCCGCTGTCGTTCAGCGCCAGCAGCTTGGCGGAGCGGTCGAACAGCGGCGCGCCCAGGCTCTCTTCGAGCCGGCGCAGCGCCTTCGATACCGCCGACGGCGTCAGGTGCAGTTCCAGCGCTGCGGCGCCCAGCGTGGCGCAACGCGCCACGCCGACGAAAATGCGCAGGTCGGCCAGGTTCATGATGTCCCAATGCGACACAAAACATGATTATAAGTTGCTTTACAGGACATCACGCCAAATCTACCATCTGGCCTATGAAAACCATTCTCAAGACACTGGCAGCCTGGCTGCTGCTGGGCGCAAGCCCGGCCATGGCCGCCGGCCCCACCTACGGCATGCACGGCATGGCGCTGTTCGGCGGCCAGCAGGGACTGTACGCGTCGCACCTGCCGATGTTCCATGCCCCGCATGACTTCCAGGTCATCCTGCAAGTGCGGCTGGCCGACAAGGCGCAGGACGCCGCGCTGCGCGCACGCCTGGACGGGAACACGGCATTGTGGTCGGTGGCGCCTGAAAAATTCGACCTGGCGCGCCTTGCCAAAGGCAGCACCAATCCGTTGGCCAGCTTCAGGGCGGACATGGTGGAAGGTCACTTCGAGCAGGGTGGCAAGACGCAGTTCGCCAACGCCACGGTCATCGTCGAGAAAGTGCTGTTCTTCAAACGGCTCGACCCGCGCGCGGCTGCCCGCAAGACCGCGCGCTACCTGCAAGTGGGCAGCGGGGCGCGCCGCTACCTGGTCAAGGAAGTCGACAGCCGGCCCGACTTCGATCACATCGTGGCCATTGCGGCGTCACCGCACACAGGCCGTGGCGACGTGTCGGTTGAAAAGCACGCGCTCAATGAAACGCCGTCGGCGGAACTGGCGCGGGTGCTGCCGGGGATAAGCGTCGTCGGCAGCGTGTACTACGAGACCGCCGACCTGAAGTAAACGTAGGGTGGAAAAGCGAAGCGCCTTCCACCATGCTGAGTCAGCATGGTGGAAGGCGCTTCGCTTTTCCACCCTACGTCTTATTTTGCTGCGGCCTTCTTGGCAGGCGCTTTTTTCGCAGCCGCTTTCTTGGCCGGCGCTTTCTTCGCAGGCGCCTTCTTGGCAGCTGCCTTCTTCGCCGGCGCGGCGGCCGCTTCTTCGCCCTCCGCCGGTTCTGCCGCGACCTTGCCCTTGGCCGGAGCCTTGGCCTTGCGCTCTTCGAACTCGAAGCTGATCTTGCCGTCCTTGCCCTTGACCAGGAAGGCCTTGAACGGACGACGCGTACGCTGCGAAACGAAGCCCGGCATCAGATCGGTCTTGCCTTCGTTGAGCAGCTTGACCATCTGTTCCGGCAAAATTTCCTGCTGCAGGATGATGCGCCCGCTGCGGAAGTCGCAAGTCTTCGGCTTGGCCACGCTGTTCTGGCACACATAGGCCAGGCCCATTTCGAACACGCCGGCCGCGCATTTCGGGCACGGTCCGATCGGGGTCTGGCCGGTGAAGTCCACGCCTTCGCCGTCTTCGCCTTCGCCGTCGTTCTGGCCGAAGTCGAATTCGAGCTTCATGTTCTTGATGTCTTCGTCACGAACGATGCGCAGGATGGCCGCGAACGGACGGCCCATCTTGGAACGGAAACCCTGCATCGGGCCGATGGTTTTATTGGTCAGCAGCTCTTCGACTTCGGCGATCTCGAACTGGCGGCTGCCCGGCGTTTTGCTCATGTTGAATTCGCACTTGGTGCAGGCAAAACGGCGGTAGTTTTCCTTGACCACGCCACCGCAGTTCGGGCACGGCGTCACCAGGGTCGCATAGTCGCCCGGGATGGTGTCGTTGTTGTATTCCTTGGCGCGCTTGACGATGATCTGGGTCATCTTCTCGATCTCGCGCATGAATTCTTCACGCGAGATTTTGCCCTTCTCCATCTGCGACAGCTTGTATTCCCATTCGCCGGTCAGCTCCGGCGCGGTCAGTTCGTTCACGCCCAGGCCGCGCAAGAGCGTCATGAGCTGCGACGCTTTCGCGGTCGGAATCAGTTCGCGCCCTTCGCGCAGCAGATAGCGCTCGCCCAGCAGGCCCTCGATGATGGCGGCGCGCGTCGCTGGCGTGCCCAGGCCCTTGCCGGCCATCGCGTCGCGCAGTTCGTCGTCGTCAATCAGCTTGCCCGCGCCTTCCATGGCCGACAGCAGCGTCGCCTCGGTGTAGCGTGCGGGCGGCTTGGTCACCAGGCCGTTGGCGGTGACGGTGTCGGTGTGGACCTTCTCGCCCTTGGCCACCGGGACCAGGTTGCCGCCGGTGTTGTCGTCCTTGTCGCTGTCGGTCGACGCTTCCTTGCCGTAGATGGCGAGCCAGCCCGGATTGGTCATGACCTTGCCTTCGGTCTTGAACTGGTGGCCCGACACTTCGGTAAAGCGCGTGGTGACCTGGAATTCGGCAGGCGGGAAGAACACGGCCATGAAGCGGCGCGTCACCAGGTCGTACAGCTTCTGTTCGGGCTCGGACAGATTCTTCGGCGCCAGCGTGGTCGGAATGATCGCGAAGTGATCCGAGATCTTGGTATTGTCGAAGATGCGCTTGTTCGGCTTGACCCAGCCCTTGTCGGTGATCTGCTTGGCGAACTGATGGTAGTTGTTGTTCTCCGCCAGGCTGACCATCGTGTCCTTGACGGTGGCGATGTAGTCTTCCGGCAGGTGGCGCGAATCGGTACGCGGGTAGGTCAGCACCTTGTGCTTTTCGTACAGCGCCTGGGCCAGGCCCAGCGTGTTCTTGGCCGAAAAGCCGAAGCGGCCGTTGGCCTCGCGCTGCAAACTGGTCAGGTCGAACAGGGCCGGCGCCATCGACGTGGTCGGCTTCGATTCTTCCGTGACCTTGCCTTCGCGGCCCTTGCAGGCCATGGCGATGGTGTCGGCGGCGGCCTTGCTCCACAGGCGCTCGGCGCGCTTCTCCGGGTCGTTCTCGTCCTTCTTGAAGGACTGGTCCAGCCAGCGGCCTTCGTACACGCCGGCGGCGCACACGAATTCGGCGCGCACTTCCCAGAAGTCGCGCGAAACGAAGCGCTTGATCTTGTCTTCGCGTTCCACCACGATCGACAGGGTCGGCGTCTGCACGCGGCCCACGGTGGTCAGGTAGAAGCCGCCCTCTTTCGAGTTGAATGCGGTCATGGCGCGGGTGCCGTTGATGCCGATCAGCCAGTCGGCCTCGGAACGGCAGCGCGCAGCGTCGGCCAGCGGCAGCATCTCTTCGTCGCTGCGCAGGTTCTGGAAGCCGTCGCGGATCGCGCCCGGCGTCATCGATTGCAGCCACAGGCGCTTGACCGGCTGCTTGGCCTTGGCGTTCTGCGCGATCAGGCGGAAGATCAACTCACCTTCGCGGCCCGCATCGCATGCGTTGATCAGGGCGCTGACGTCCTTGCGCTTGATCAGGCGGTTGAGCACCTTCAGGCGCGCTTCGGTCTTGGCGATCGGGTTGAGCGCGAAATACGGCGGTATCATCGGCAGGTGGGCGAAGCTCCATTTGCCGCGCTTGACGTCGTGTTCTTCCGGCACCGCGATTTCCAGCAGGTGGCCGACCGCCGACGAGAGAACGTATTCGTCGGATTCGAAGTACTCATCGTGCTTGGTGAAGCCGCCCAGCGTCTTGGCGATATCGTTCGCGACAGAAGGCTTCTCGGCGATGATGAGGGTTTTTGTCATATGGTTTCTCGTCGTACTTATTAGTGGTTCGGCACGCGCATCATACATGCTTGGCCGCAATCACCGACATTTTGTCAGTTTGATATCTGATTTGTAACATTCGATAGGAGCGGGCCAATGATAAGCGCGTTGGCCGGAAATCTGCAAGGGGGCTGTACAGCTGCGGCAACATTGCTGTTGCGCGGAGACTAGCGGTTTAGTGCAGCAGGCGGGGGGCTTGCTCGTCGTCGGAGCCGAACAGGTCGTCGAACATGAGCGCGTCCGGTTCCTTGCCCTGGCTCCAGAGCAACATGAGGACGATGATCTTCAGCTTGCCCAGGCCGACGGGCGATTCTTCGAGCGCCAGCGCGCGTTCCACCACGATTTCGCGCTGGACCGGGCTGAGCACCTTGGCGCTTTCGAGGAACTGGATGAAGCCGACCGCGGCGCTGCCCAGGGCGTCGTATTCCTGCTCGACATAGAAACGGGTGCCGGTCGATGAAAAGCCTTCCGATGGTTCGGCCCCGGCCATTTCGGTCAGGTCGGTCAGCCATACGAGGGCTTCGGAGATTTCGACATCGTCAAATCCCACGGCGGACAATTTGCGCGCCAAGGCCGCCGGCTCAGGGCAGGCGTCCGGACGGTAGTACGTCTCGTAAAGATAGACCAGGATATCGAACATGGCTCTACTCTATCAGCTAAGTTCCTTGTCACACAAGTCCTGCACGCCCCGGCTTAGTGTTTCACGCGCTGGAACAATCCCCCCGGCAATCGTTCGACATGGCCGGCCAGCTCCAGTGCCAGCAACTGGCTGGACAAGGCGCTGGGCGGGGTGCCGGTGAGCGCCAGCAGGCGCTCGGCGCTCACCGGATCATGCCCCAGCGCATGGAGCAAAGCGCCGTGCTGGCCCGCATCATCAGGTCCCGGCGCCGGCGTCGGGGCGGGCCCCGGCGCCGGGCTGGCCGCCATCCCGAGTTCCTGCAGGATGTCGGCCGCCGATTCGACCAGCTTGGCGCCTTCCTTGATCAGCTTGTGGCACCCCTTGGACAGCGGCGCATGGATGGATCCGGGAATGGCGAACACATCGCGCCCCTGGTCGTTGGCCACATGGGCCGTGATCAGCGAGCCCGAGCGCTTGGCCGCCTCGACCACCAGCACTCCGCGGCACAGGCCGCTGATGATGCGGTTGCGGCGAGGGAAATTTTCCGGCAGGGGCGGCGTGCCCAGCGCGTACTCGCTGACGATGCAGCCGGCGGCGGCGATGCGGCGCGCCAGCGCTTCGTTGCGCGGCGGATAAACCAGGTCGGCGCCCGTGCCGATCACGGCCACCGTCGAACCGGCCGCCTGCAGAGCGCCGTCGTGGGCCGCCGTATCGATGCCCAGGGCCATGCCCGAGACGATGGTCAAGCCGGTCGCCGACAGGGCCTGGGCAAAGGCGCGCGCATTGGCCACGCCCTGGGCGGTGGCGTTGCGGCTGCCCACGATGGCCAGCGCGGGGCCGGCCAGCACGGCCGGGCGGCCGATGACGTACAGTAGCAGGGGCGGATCGGCGATTTCGCGCAGGATGGCCGGGTAGCGCGGATCGTCCAGGGTCAGGATGGCCTGGTTTTCGGCCGCGTCCCAGGCCAGGGCGCGGGCGATGGCGCCGGGCTCGGGCGGGGCCAGCAGGGCCGCGGCCTGGCGCGGCGTGACCAGGCCCGCCAGCGTGGCATGGCTGGCTGCGAAAATGGCGTCGGGGGTGTGGTACTGCGCCAGCAAGTTGCCGGCAGTGAAGCGCCCCACGCCTGGCGCCTGTTCCAGGCGTATCCAGGCAGCCAGGCGTGCTGCCTGGCTCGGTGATGGGGCGGGGTCCGTGTCTTGCACGGCGATCTTACTCCGGTGATTTGGCCACGTCGCCGACTTCCACCGGCTCCGTTACTTGCATGATCAGGCCATACGAAATGTTCTTGAACACCCGGAAAATGAACAGGGTCCCGGACTGTTCGTCAGGCAGCTTGATCATGTTGGCGCGTATGCCCATCATGCCCTTGTCCGCCGTTTTATCCTTGACAGTCTTGCCCAGAGTGTAAAGCTGCAGAACGGAGGCGACATCGAGTCCGTCAACCGAACCCTTGTTAATCGAGACCACCTGGTTCTGGCCGGCATACGACACGCCCGAATAGATCGATACCACGCGCGCGTCGATCTTGCGGTCCGGCTGGTGCGGCACATAGTTGCGCAAGCCGGTAGGCGGGGCCGGAATCAGGCGGTCGCCCACGCCGATTTCCTGCTTGGAACTGGCCACGATGAAGGTATGCGCATCCACGCCCGGCTTGGCTTCGGCAAACAGCTTGACCGTGCCCAGGTACACCGCTTCATAGGCGATCAGTTTCTTGGTCGCCGGATCCTTCAGGGGATTGCCCGGACGGAAAACCTGGAAGGAACTATTGCCCTTCAAGTCGCCGCGTACATACACCTTGTCATCCTTGCCCAGGAAGACGTGGCCCTCGGAAGCGGCCACGATGCGCGGCGCGCCAGCCATGTATTCGCTCTCGACCACCAGCGGCTGGGACAGGAACGGTTCGATCACGTTCGACGAAATCGACGCAATGGCGTCGCGCCCCAGGCCTTCGGTACGCACCTGCGGCGACAGGCGCAGGGTGCCGTTGGCGCCCGTGCCGCTGCCGCTGCCGCTACCGCTGCCGGAACCCGGGCGGTTGAGCGACAAACGGCGCCCTTCGCGGTCGAAATACACGATCTGGCCCGGATAAATCCAGTGCGGATCGCGGATTTCATCCTTGTTCATGCCCCATACCTGGGGCCAGCACCAGGGGTGCTCCAGGAATTTCCCGGAGATGTCCCACAGGGTGTCACCCTTGACCACCAGGTGCTGGTCGGGCGCATTGGCCTTGAATTCGCAAGTAATGGCTTGCGCAGGTGCTGCCAGGAGCCCTGCGAATAGCGCCGCTACTGCTACGCGGGCGCTGACTGTGCTAAAATTTTTCATTGAGATGTCCGTAAAGTGCGGCATTAACACGGAATTGCTAGCTGGACACACCACCCTTGCCAGCCGGAGCGCAACAAAGAGCGCGATTTATTGCTACCCTGGTGTCGACTTGGGGGAAAGCTTGCCGAACTGGATCAAATTCTGCACATAAATCCTTGAACTAGCAAGAAAAACCGCGCTCAGCCCTCCCCTGCAACTGTTGCGTTTTTGTTGTGTTTGAGCATTAAATGCACTTGCATGCACGAAATTTGACCGCGCCCGGCCCGAAATACTACTGACTTTATTACATATATGGCAATACTTAATATCCTCCGCTACCCTGATGCACGTTTGCACAAGGTTGCCAAACCGGTCACCGAATTCGGCGACCGCATCCACAAACTGGTCGCCGACATGGCCGAAACCATGTACGACGCGCCGGGTGTGGGCCTGGCTGCCAGCCAGGTCGACGTGCACGAGCAACTGGTCATCATCGACACCTCGGACACCAAGGACGACCTGAAGGTCTTCATCAATCCGACCATCGTCTGGGCCAGCGCCGAAAAGCAGATCTACGACGAAGGCTGCCTGTCGGTACCGGGTATTTACGACGGCGTCGAACGCCCGGCCCAGGTCAAGGTCAGCGCCCTCGACGCCGACGGTAAGCCCTTCGAACTGTCGGCCGACGGCTTGCTGGCCGTCTGCATCCAGCACGAAATGGACCATTTGCTGGGCAAGGTGTTCGTGGAATACCTGTCGCCGCTCAAGCGCAACCGCATCAAGGCCAAAATGATCAAGGAAGGCCGCGGCATCGAACGCGAAGCCGCCCTGAAGGCCGCCGGACGCCGTTTCTGAGCGCATGAAAGTCGTCTTCGCCGGCACACCCGAGTTCGCCGCGGCCGCCCTCGCGTCACTGCACCAGGCAGGGTTCACGATTCCGCTGGTGCTGACCCAGCCCGACCGCCCTGCCGGGCGCGGCATGCAGCTGCATGCCTCGGCGGTGAAGCAATTCGCGCTGGCGCACGGCATCGAGGTATTGCAGCCGCTGTCGCTGCGGATCGACAGCAAGGACCCGGAACGCGCGGCCCAGGCCGCCGCCGCCCATGCCCGCCTGCTCGCTACCGACTATGACGTCATGGTGGTGGCCGCCTATGGCCTCATCTTGCCGCGCAGTACGCTCGACATCAAACCCTGCATCAATATCCATGGCTCGCTGCTGCCGCGCTGGCGCGGCGCCGCGCCGATTCACCGCGCCATCGAGGCCGGCGACACGGAAACCGGCATCACCATCATGGAAATGGAAGAAGGCCTGGACACCGGCCCCATGCTGCTGACTGAAAGAGTCGCCATCGCCGATACGGCCACCACGGCAGCGCTGCACGACACGCTGGCCGCCCTGGGCGGACGGATGATCGTGAGTGCACTGACAATGTTGAAAGATGGGAAACTGACGCCGGTGCCGCAACCGGAAGCAGGCGTCAGCTACGCGGCCAAGATCAGCAAGGACGAGGCGAAGCTCGACTTCACGCTGCCCGCGATCACGCTGGAGCGCAAGATCCGCGCCTTCAATCCCTTCCCGGGCGCGCACGCCGAGGTCAACGGCGTCACGATCAAGATCTGGGGCGCGGAAGCGATGGGTGCCGGCAGCAATGCGCTGCCCGGCCAGGTGCTGGCGGCGGACGCGCAGCACGGCATTGTGGTGGCGTGCAAGCAAGGCACGCTGCGCCTGACGCAATTACAAAAGCCGGGCGGCAAACGCTTGCCGGCTGCCGAATTCCTGAAAGGCTTTCCCCTCGACGAGCTCAGTTTCGACTGAGCCCGGCAACGGGCGGATTGCTTACTGCTGTTGTGCTTCAGCCTTGCGCTGGGCGTCCATGTGGTCGCGCAGGATCTGGTTGATGCGGGTCTGGTAGCCTGGACCTGCCGACTTGAACCAGTTCAGCATATCGATATCGAGGCGGATCGTGACGATCTGCTTGAGTGGGACATTGCCCGAAGTGCGCACAGGGGCGTCGTTAGTGGTGTGCAAAGGTGCCTGCTCCGGCCATGTAGCCTGAAAATCTTCGTTCATAATAGTTTCTTCCAATCACGACGGGTGTCGCCGCGTTCAACAGAATTGTCGTCTCGCTATGTAACGACAAGATTGCTGGGACCCCGGGATTTGTATCAGCATGTATCAAACCGGTTAAAAAACACATAAGGATACAAAGAAACTGTCTATACCCACGGCAAGTCCATGCTTGCCTGATGACGTATAATTTTAGACCCGGTCCGGTTCTGGCCGTTTGCCTCTGAAAGTACACCATGTCCACCGCCGCACACCCCATCTCCCCCGTCGAAACCCAGCTGCGCGCCATTCTGTCGCGCCGCATCATGATCCTCGACGGCGCGATGGGCACCATCATCCAGCAGTACAAGCTGGACGAGCAGGCTTACCGCGGTGGCCCGGCCGGACGTTTCATCGACTTTGCTGCCCCCGCCGGCAGCGGCGCGCGCGAACTCTTCGTCAAGGGCAATAACGAACTGCTGACCCTGACCCAGCCGCACATCATCCAGGAAATCCACGAACGCTACCTGGCGGCCGGCGCCGACCTGATCGAAACGAACACCTTCGGCGCCACCGGCATCGCCCAGGACGACTATCACATGGCCCACCTGGCCTACGAGATGAACGTGGCGGCGGCAAAACTGGCGCGCGCGGCCTGCGACAAGTATTCGACGCCCGACAAGCCGCGCTTCGTGTGCGGCGCCCTGGGCCCGACCCCGAAAACGGCGTCCATTTCGCCCGACGTGAACGACCCGGCGGCGCGCAACGTCACCTTCGACCAGCTGGTGGCCAGCTACCACGAGCAGGTGCGCGGCCTGGTCGAGGGCGGCTCCGACGTGCTGCTGGTCGAAACCATTTTCGACACCCTCAACTGCAAGGCGGCGCTGTTCGCGATCGACCTGTATTTCGACGAGAACCCGGCCCAGGTGCGCCTGCCGATCATGATTTCCGGGACCGTCACCGACGCTTCCGGCCGTATTTTGTCGGGCCAGACCGTGCCGGCCTTCTGGAATTCGGTGCGCCACGCGAAGCCGCTCACCATCGGCCTGAACTGCGCCCTGGGCGCGGCCCTGATGCGCCCCTACGCCGAAGAACTGTCGCAGATTGCCGACACGTTTGTGTGCATCTACCCGAACGCCGGCCTGCCCAACCCCATGAGCGACACCGGCTTCGACGAACTGCCGGCCGACACCTCGTCGCTGCTGCGCGAATTCGCCGACAGCGGCTTCATCAACATCGCGGGCGGCTGCTGCGGCACCACGCCCGACCATATCAAGGCCATCGCCGACATGCTGGCCGCCACCGCGCCGCGCGCCGTGCCCGATATCCCGGTGGCGCAGCGCCTGTCCGGCCTGGAGCCCTTCACCATCGACGAAACGTCCCTGTTCGTCAACGTGGGCGAGCGCACCAACGTCACCGGCTCGAAAGCGTTCGCGCGCATGATCATAGGCGAGCAGTACGACGAAGCGCTGTCGGTGGCGCGCCAGCAGGTGGAAAACGGCGCCCAGGTCATCGACATCAACATGGACGAGGCCATGCTCGATTCGAAGGCGGCGATGGAACGCTTCCTGAACCTGATCGCGTCCGAGCCGGACATTTCGCGCGTGCCCATCATGATCGACTCGTCCAAGTGGTCGGTCATCGAAGCGGGCCTGAAATGCGTGCAGGGCAAGGCCATCGTCAACTCGATCTCCATGAAGGAAGGCGAGGAAGAATTCATCCGCCAGGCGCGCCTGTGCCGCCGCTACGGCGCGGCCGTCATCGTCATGGCCTTCGATGAAAAAGGCCAGGCCGACACCTTCGAGCGCAAGACCGAAATCTGCGCGCGCGCCTACAAGGTGCTGACCGAACAGGTGGGCTTCCCGCCCGAAGACATCATCTTCGACCCGAACATTTTCGCGATCGCCACCGGCATCGAGGAACACAACAACTACGCGGTCGACTTCATCAACGCCACGCGCTGGATCAAGGACAATCTGCCGCACGCGAAGATCTCGGGCGGCGTCTCGAACGTGTCGTTCAGCTTCCGCGGCAACGACCCGGCGCGCGAAGCCATCCACACCGTGTTCCTGTACCACGCCATCAAGGCCGGCATGACCATGGGGATCGTCAACGCGGGCATGATGGGCGTGTACGACGACATCGCCCCCGAACTGCGCGAACGGGTCGAAGACGTGGTGCTCAACCGCCGCGAGGACGCCACCGAACGCATGATCGAAATCGCCGGAACGCTCAAGGCCGGCGACAAGCAGGATGTGCAAAACCTCGCCTGGCGCGACGGCACGGTGCAGCAGCGCCTGTCGCACGCGCTGGTGCACGGCATCACCCAGTGGATCGTGGAAGACACCGAGGAAGCGCGCCAGGAATTGCTGGGCAATGGCGGCCGTCCCATCCACGTGATCGAGGGCCCGCTGATGGACGGCATGAACGTGGTCGGCGACCTGTTCGGCCAGGGCAAGATGTTCCTGCCGCAGGTGGTCAAGTCGGCGCGCGTGATGAAGCAGGCCGTGGCCCACCTGATTCCCTTCATCGAAGAAGAAAAACTGCTGGAAGAAAAACGCACCGGCATCGTCGCCAAGCCGAAGGGCAAGATCGTCATCGCCACCGTCAAGGGCGACGTGCACGACATCGGCAAGAACATCGTCTCGGTGGTCCTGCAGTGTAACAACTTCGAGGTCGTGAACATGGGCGTCATGGTGCCCTGCTCCGAAATCCTGGCGCGCGCCAAGCTGGAAAACGCCGACATCATCGGCCTGTCCGGCCTGATCACGCCCTCGCTCGAAGAGATGGCCCACGTGGCCAAGGAAATGCAGCGCGACCCGCACTTCCGCATGATGAAGATCCCGCTGCTGATCGGCGGCGCCACCACCAGCCGCGCCCACACCGCGGTAAAAATCGCGCACAACTACGAAGGCCCGGTGGTGTACGTGCCCGACGCATCGCGTTCGGTGTCGGTGGCGCAGTCGCTGCTCACGCCCGAAAGCCGCGACAAGTACATCGACGACATCGAGCAGGATTACGTGCGCATCCGCGAACAGCACGCCAACAAGAAGGCGCTGCCCATCCTGTCGCTGGCGGCCGCCCGCGCCAACAAGACCCGCCTGGACTTCGCACCGGTGCGCCCGAAATTCATCGGCCGCCGCGAATTCAAGAACGTCGACCTGGCCCTGCTGGCCAAATACATCGACTGGGGCCCGTTCTTCCAGACCTGGGACCTGGCCGGCCCCTTCCCTGCCATCCTGACCGACCCGGTGGTGGGCGTCGAAGCGAGCAAGGTATTCGCCGAAGGCCAGGCCCTGCTCAAGAAAGTCATCGAAGGCCGCTGGCTGTCGGCCAATGGCGTCATCTCGCTGCTGCCGGCCAACAGCGTGAACGACGACGACATCGAAATCTATACCGACGAAAGCCGCACGCAGGTGGCCTTCACCTACCACGGCCTGCGCCAGCAAGGCGTCAAGCCGCTGGTCGACGGCGTGCAGCGTCCCAACCAGTGCCTGGCCGACTTCATCGCACCGAAGGCGTCGGGCGTGACGGACTACATCGGCATGTTCGCCGTCACCGCCGGGCTGGGTATCGAAAAATACGAAAAGCGCTTCGAGGATGCGCACGACGACTACTCGTCGATCATGCTCAAGTCGCTGGCCGACCGCCTGGCCGAAGCCTTCGCCGAATACATGCACGAGCGCGTGCGCACCGACCTGTGGGGCTATGCGCAAGGCGAAAACCTGTCCAACGAGGACATGATCGCCGAACGCTACGCCGGCATCCGCCCGGCCCCGGGCTACCCGGCCTGCCCGGAACACACGGTCAAGGCCGACATGTTCAAGGTGCTGCAGGCGCAGGAAATCGGCATGGAACTGACCGAGTCCTTCGCCATGTATCCGGGCGCGGCCGTGTCGGGCTTCTACTTCGCCCATCCGGAAGCGAAGTATTTCGTGGTCGGGAAAATCGGCGACGACCAGTTGGCCGACATGGTCAAGCGGCGCGGCGTGCCGCGCGAAGAAATGGAACGCTGGCTCGCGCCGAACCTCTAACCACGTCATCCCCGCGCAGGCGGGGACCCATAGCACATCTGCTCGAGAGTGCTATGGGGCAAACGCATGCGTTTGCCCTGCGCGGGAACGACGGCAAACGAACTTTTCTCAAACATACTCCCTCTAAACAACGTCGGCCCCGCGCCGACGTTTTTTTCAGGAGGGAATATGGCTATTCAACTTTCGACCAAACGCTGGCAAGACATGGCGATCCTGGTGCTGGGCGTGTGGCTGTTCGTGTCACCGTGGGTGCTGGGGTATGTCAGCGATACACCTATCGCCATCAACGCTTACATCGCAGGCGCGGCCGTGGCGCTGCTGGCCGCTTTCGACCTGTACAAAACCTATGCATGGGCAGTGGTGCTGAACCTGCTGATCGGCGTGTGGGTGGCGGTGTCACCCTGGGTCGGGCTGCTGGCCGACCGCTCGTCCATGATGATCAGCAATATCATCGTGGGCATCGCGGTGGTGGTGCTGGCCCTGTGGGAACTGCGCACCGATCCCGAACTGCACAAGCAGTGGGCTGGTGCTTAAGAGCCCGCTTCCTGGCGCGCGGCCTTGACGATACGCACATCGCCTTCTGACTCCACGCGCCAGGCTTCCAGCACCTCGGAATTGTCATGGTTCCATGGGTGAAATCTCGGTGAAAAATAGCTGAGCCATAACGGTATCACCTGCCACACCACGCCTGGCCGCGTGAACCAGAAGCGTCCCGCATTGGCCCAGGTCTTGCGGCGAAACAGCGTCCCGTCATTGACCAGCGACACCGTGGTCTGGATGTTCAGGTCGACCATCAAGGCGATGCTGATGACCAGGTACCAGAACACGCGGCACCAGTAGCCGCCCCCGGCAAAGGCATACAGGTCGAAGGCGACCGCCTTGTGCTCCGTTTCTTCTGCCGCATGCCAGCGCCACACCTTGGCCATGTCGGCGTCGGCGCCGTCCAGCCACTGGTTGGTGCGCAGCAAACCGTCGCCGATGATGCCGATGAAATGCTCGGTGCCGATCACGATCGCCAGCTTGGACAGCCGCGATATCTTGCGGAAGGTCTTGATGCGCCACAGCAGCGATTTTTCTATCCAGTTGAAGAAGCCCTGGTCTTCCAGTTGCCGGTTGTATTGCTGATGCACATTGCGATGGGTCGCTTCCTGTCCCAGGAAGGCTTGCACATCGCGCAGCAGCGGCGTGTTGCCGGCCGTCTTGAGTTCCGGGATGAAGCTGCGCATGATGTCCGAAAAATGGTCCTCGATCACCGGGAACAGCATCGAGAACGTATTGAACAGGCTGCTCTTGTAGGGGTCGCCGCCATGCCAGTGCCGGTCGAAACCGCGGGATAAGTCGACTTGTAGTTTCCGTACCGGGATAGAGCGGTTCATAGGTTTTCCGTGGGTCTCAGGCGCGCCAAAACGGCGGCACCCCTGATTATCGAAAAAAACGTAATAGAAAAACAAGGTTGCAATTTACTTGGAGAATTCCGCCATTCGGGATATAAGCGCCGTCCGCAGCGGGCTGCGCATGCACATTGCGTGCAAAAATGCAAGAAAAGGGGGGCGTTGTTTTTTCTGCATGATGTACCGAATAATATGGGCCGTGCAACCCGGAGTTCCTTCCATTCTCTTATGACGTCCCACGAATTACTTCAGTTCGGCCCCCGCGAAGCCATGGCATACGATGTCGTCATCGTCGGGGCCGGCCCCGCCGGCTTGTCCGCCGCCATCCACCTCAAGCAGCTGGCCACGCAGGCACAGCGCGAGGTGTCGGTGTGCGTGCTGGAAAAAGGGTCGGAACCGGGCGCGCATATCCTGTCGGGCGCCGTCATGGACCCGCGCGCCATCACCGAGCTGTTTCCCGACTGGAAGGCGATGGGCGCGCCCCTGCACCAGGCGGTCACGTCCGACGAAGTCTGGTACCTGCGCAGCGCCAGCAAGGGCGTGAAGACGCCGGCCTTCCTGGTGCCCGAGAATTTTCACAACCAGGGCAATTACGTCGTCAGCCTGGGCAATGTCACGCGCTGGCTGGCCCAGCAGGCCGAAACCCTGGGCGTGGAAATCTTCCCCGGCTTTCCCGCCGCCGAGATCCTGTACAGCGATAACGGTGCCGTGCGCGGCGTGGCGACCGGCAATATGGGCCTGGATAAATCGGGCCAGCCGGGTGCGGGTTTTCAGCTGGGCATGGAATTGCTCGGCAAGTACACCATCTTCGCCGAAGGCGCGCGCGGCCACCTGGGCAAGCAATTGATCGGCAAGTTCAGGCTGGGCCAGGATGCCGCGCCCCAGACCTACGCCATCGGCATCAAGGAATTGTGGGAGATCGACCCTGCCCTGGCGCGCCCGGGCCATGTGATCCATACCGCCGGCTGGCCGATGGACAGCAAGTCCTTCGGCGGCGGCTTCCTGTACCACCTCGAGGACAACAAGGTCACCCTGGGCCTGGTGATCGGCCTGGATTACCAGAATCCGTGGATGAGCCCTTTCGAGGAAATGCAGCGCTGGAAAACCCATCCCGTCATCAAGGCTTGCCTCGACGGCGGCAAGCGCCTCAGCTACGGCGCGCGCGCCATCAACAATGGCGGGCTGACCAGCTTGCCGAAGACCGTGTTTCCGGGCGGCGCCCTGGTCGGCTGCAATGCGGGCTTCATGAACGCCTCGCGCATCAAGGGCAGCCACGCCGCCATCAAGTCCGGCATGCTGTGCGCGCAGGCGGCCTTCGATGCGCTGGCCGCAGGCCGCCAGGGCGACGAGCTGGCCGCCTACCCTGCCGCCTTCCAGGCCAGCTGGCTGCAAGCGGAACTCAAGGGCGCGAACAATTTCAAGCCCTGGTTCAAGTACGGGCGCACCGTGGGCATGCTCATGACCGGCATCGAACACTGGCTGTTGCCGCGCCTGGGCTTCAAGGCGCCGCCATGGACGCTGGCGCCGCGCGCGGCCGACCACACCTTCATCCGGCCGGCGGCCGAGTGCACACCCATCACCTACGCCAGGCCCGATGGCAAGCTGACCTTCGACCGCCTCAGCTCCGTGTTCATGTCCAACACCAACCACAACGAACACCAGCCGGCCCACCTGACCCTGAAAGATAGCACGGTGCCGGTGACGCTCAACCTGGCGCGCTATGCGGGACTCGAAGCGCGCTATTGCCCGGCCGGCGTCTACGAATTCGTGAAAGATGCGCAGCAGGTCGAGCGCTTGCAGATCAATGCCCAGAACTGCGTGCATTGCAAGACCTGCGACATCAAGGATCCTTCCCAGAACATTGTCTGGGTCACGCCGGAAGGCGGAGGCGGACCGAATTATGCGGGCATGTGAGCCCCAACCATCCATGGAGTCGAACGCGCAATGAACCCTGTCATCCTGAAACACGTCGGCAAGACGTACCGGCTCGACGCCGTCGACGTGCCTGCCCTGAACGATGTAAGCCTGGAAATTCGTCCTGACCGCTTTACCGTCATTTCCGGCGCCTCGGGCAGCGGCAAGACCACCCTGCTCAATATGATCGGTTGCATCGACCGCCCCGACCGCGGCGAGATCCTGATCGCCGGCCAGCCGGTGCACACCATGTCGGACGACGCCCTGTCCGACTTCCGCGCGCGCCATCTCGGCTTCATCTTTCAAAATTTCAACCTGCTGCCGGTGCTGAGCGCCTACGAGAACGTCGAGTATCCCTTGCTGCTGAACGGCGTCGCGCCGCAGGAACGCCGGAAAAGAGTGCTGGCCATGCTGGACGCGGTGGGTTTGTCGGCACGCGCGCAAAACCGCCCCGGCCAGCTTTCCGGCGGCCAGCGCCAGCGCGTGGCCATCGCGCGCGCGCTGGTGCACGGACCGAAACTGGTGCTGGCGGACGAACCAACCGCCAACCTGGACAGCCAGACCGGCGCGGCCATTATCAGCCTGATGCGCAAGATGCAGCGCGAGCTGCAGGTCGCCTTCGTGTTCTCCTCGCATGATCCGCAAGTGATGGCCGAAGCCGACGATGCGGTCCAGATCCGCGACGGGAAAATCACCAATATCAAGCGGCTCGAAGTCGCGCTGGAAGCCACCGCATGAATACCCTGCCACTCGCCCTGCGCAACCTGATGCGCAACCGCCGCCGTTCCAGCGCCACCCTGCTGGCCATGGGCATCGGCCTGTCCGCGATCCTGATCTTCGGCGGCTACAGCCGCAACGTCATCCTGTCCATGCAGACGGCCAAGGTGCAATACCATGGCCACCTGCAAGTCCAGCACAAGAACTATTTCCTGTACGGCAGCGGCGACCCGGCCGCTTTCGGCATCCCCGACTACCAGCGCATCGTCGAGCGCATCAAGCGCGACCCGGAACTGCAGCCTATGCTCAGCGTGGTCACGCCCAAACTGCAGCTGACCGGCATTGCCGGCAATTTTTCGGCCGGTGTGTCGCGCAATGTGATCGCCACCGGCATGCTGATCGAAGACCAGAACAAGATGCTGCTGTGGAACGACTATGGCAACAGCAGTGCCCACCCGCTGGCCCTGATGGGCACGGCCGGCGATGCCGTCGTGATCGGCACCGGCGTGGCGCGCGTGCTGCAGCTGTGCGAACAGCTCAAGGTCACCGGCTGCGAAGCCAACACGGCCGCGGCGCCCGCGCCCGGCACGCAATTGCCGGACGATATAGCGGCCCTGTCGGCATCGGAAAAACCGGCGGCGGCAGCGGCCGGCGAAACCCGCGTCGAAATGCTGGTCGCCAATACCCACGGCGCCCCCAACGTCGCCAGCCTGAACGTGGTCAAGGCCGAGAACCAGGGCTTGAAGGAATTCGACGATGTCTTCGTCGCAATGCATTTGCCGCAAGCCCAGCGCCTGATCTACGGCAACGGACCGCCGCAGGTGACGGCCATCATGATCCAGCTGCGCCACACCAGCCAGATGCCTGCCGCCAGCGCGCGCCTGAACCAGTTGCTGGCCACCGAATTCAAGGACCTGCCGCTGGAAATCCAGGATTACGAAACCCTCAATCCGATCTATGGCCAGACCATCGGCTTCTTCGGCTCGGTCTTCAACTTCATCGCGGCCCTGATCGGCGTGATCGTGCTGTTCACGATCGGCAATACGATGAGCATGGCGGTGGTCGAACGGACCATCGAGATCGGCACCTTGCGCGCCATGGGCCTGCGCCGCAGCAAGATACGCCAGCTGTTCATGTGCGAAGGCGTGCTGCTCGGCGTGCTGGGCACGGCGCTGGGCGTGCTGGCGGCGCTGGCCATCGCCTTCCTGATCAACCATAGCGGCATGAGCTGGGTCCCGCCCGGCTACGTCGACGCCTATCCGGTGATCGTGCGCATCTGGGGCGAACTGCCGCTGCTGTTCGGCAGCGCCATCGGCCTGATGCTGCTGACCGTGTTTTCCGGCTGGTGGCCAGCGAAACGCGCTTCGCAAGCACTGATCGTCGACTCCCTGCGCCACGTATGAGGACGGCCATGAACTATCTCGCCTTTGCCCTGCTGGCATTCACGCTCGGCGCCCGGGCCGCTGTCGATCCGCAAGCGCTGCTGGTCGCCAGCGACGCGGTGCGCAATCCGGACACGTCCTTCAGCCTGACCAACTCCCTGGTCGAGTACCGCAAGGGCAAGCAGACCGACGCCAGTACCCTGACCGTGTATTCGAATGCGGACAAGGCCAGCGGCCAGTTCCGCAGCCTGATCCGGTATGCGGCGCCGGCGCGCGATGCCAACAAGCTGATCCTGTACAACGGCAAGGACATGTGGTTCCACGATCCGGCCAACAAGGCCACGATCCGCCTCGCGCCGCAGGAACGCTTGCTGGGCCAGGCCTCGAACGGCGACGTCGCCACGGTCAACCTGGCCAAGGATTACAAGGCCACCGCGGCCACCGAGGAAGAAATCCAGGATGGCGAACGGCGCGCGCGCCGCTGCTACAAGCTCGACCTGGCCGCGCAGACGCCTGACGCCAGCTACCACCGCATCGAACTGTGGGTCGACGTTGCCAACAGCCAGAGCGTGAAGGCGCGCTTCTTCAGCGAAAGCGGCAAGCTGCTCAAGACCGCCTACTACCGCCACTACAGCAAGCAGCTGGGTCGCGAGCGGCCCACCGAGACCGTCATCATCGACGGCCTCGATCCGACCTGGGTCACGCTGATGCGCTATTCGGACTGGGTGAAACGCGACGTGCCCGAAGCCTGGCTGCAGCGCGACTACCTGGTTCGCTTCAAACCGGAATGAGGCGCCTGCTCCTGTGGGCCTTGTTGCTGGCCAGTGCGGCGCCAGCCCGCGCCGGCGACGACGATGCCTTGCTGCTGGCCGACCAGGCGCAAACGAGCACCGTGGCGGCCGCCGACTGGCGCGTGTTCACCGAGTTCGCCGTGGGCGTTACCGAGCAGCGCTACGGCCTGCCTGCCATCCACGGGCAACGCTGGTCGCTCGACATGAAGTACGACAAGGCGCTCGCGTCCGGCGTGCGCCTGGTCCTGTCGGACCGCTTCGACCTGCGCTCCCAGGACAAGTTTGCCCATCACACGGGCGTGAACACGCCGCGCGAAGGCTACCTCAGCTGGCAGGCGTCGGACAGCCGCCTGTTCGACGCCGGCTGGATCAACCTGCACAATGGCGCGGCATCGGGCTACAACCCGACCGACTATTTCCGCGACAGCGCGCTGCGCTCGGTTTCCTCGGTGGACATGGTCAGCCTCAGGGAAAACCGGCTCGGCAGCGCCATGCTGCGCGGACAGCAGCTGTGGAAGGATGGCGCGTTCAGCGCCGTGTATTCGCCCAGGCTGGCCGCGAGGGACAGCGCGTCCCTGCTTGCGCCCCATACCGATGCCACCAATGGCGAACAGCGCTGGCTGCTCGCGCTCAGCCAGAAAGTGGCGGACACGCTCGATGCGCAAGTGCTGCTGTTCGGCGCCGGCCACGGGCGCCGCCAGCTGGGCCTGAACCTGAACGGCGTCGTCAATGACGCGACGGTGTACTACGGCGAATGGTCGGGCGGGCGCGAGGCGGGCGCCTTCCGCTCGCGCCTGGCGGCCGGCTTCATCTACACGACCCCGTACAAGCTGTCGCTGCTGCTGGAATACGACTACAACGGCGCCGCCCTGGACCGGCGCGGCTGGGAGGCGCTGCAGGCAGGTCCGCCCGCCGACTATGTCCGCTACCGCCAAGTGGCGCTGCTGCGCCAGGATCCGGTCACAAAACAATCCATCTTTTTTCATGCCAAATGGCAGGACGCCCTGTTCCATCACCTGGACCTGCGCGCGATCGTGCGCCACAACCTGGCCGACCACAGCCGCATGTCGTGGCTGGAAGCGCGCTACCACCGCGACCGCCTGGACCTGGCCATCCAGTGGCAGCTCAATGGCGGGGCCGCCGGCAGCGAATTCGGCGCCCTGCCGCAGGCGCGCAATGTGCAAGCGATGGCCATCATTTATTTCTGATTGTCGCGTAAATACTCCTCTATACGACTTTATCTTGCCCATGGACTAGCGAGAATAAACGCCGCACGTTACGATAGCCAAGTTAGCAACCTTTTCAATTAATCAACATTCACTTTGCCGATCAGGATGAATCATGCTCTCCATATCTCGACAAAACGATGCGATGACGGCGATCAGCCGCATTTCGGGGTGCGCCACCGAAAATGAAGTCATCGCCGTCACCAAGTCCATTGTGTCCACCCTGGGCGCCGCGTCGTTTGTCTACACTTCCCTGTTCCCGCCTGATTTCGGCGGCTCCGCCGAAAATGCATCGTTCCTGATCGGCTGCGACCAGGAATGGTGCAATCTGTACGAAAAGCGCATGTGGATCATGAACGATCCCTACCTCGAATATGCCCGCAGCAATGGCTCGCCCGTGGTCGGGTCCATGGTCAAACCGCGCACGCGGGGGCAAGTCGAAATGATACGGGCCGGCTCGCGCCACGGCTTTCGCAGCGGGCTGATGGTGCCCACCCATACCAGCATGGATGCCAGCAAGCGCCTGGGACTCTTGTATATCGGATCGGATCTGCCAGCGCCCGTCGGCGAGCCCATCTTGCTGGAAAACCGCGTTTCCTACAGCGCGCTTGGATTCGAATTGCTGCATTGGCAGAATGCGCGGATGAAGCAGCAAGCCATGCGCAAGCACAGCTTGCTGGAAGAAGAAATCCAGTTGCTGCAGTTTTCAAAGGATGGCAAGCGTTCCAATGAAATCGCGGCGATTCTCGATTTGCGACCGTCCGTTGTCTACAGCAAGCTCAATACGATCAAGGAAAAGTTCAACGTCGACAAGTTGAACCAGGCCATCATGAAGGCCGAAGCAGCCGGCATACTCGGCTAAGCGCACTCCCCCATTCCATTCGCCTGCCCCATCCCGGCAAGCGAACCCGGGAATAAGGCCCCTGCCCACCAGGCACGGCGGATTATTCCCCAGCCTCACACAGTCTCCATCGCCATCGCGCCCGACTTCATCGTCGGCAGCGCGTGGCTGCCCAGGCGGTCGAGCAGGCGGTCAAGCTGACGCAGGTAGGGCGCGATCAAGCCTTTCTCTATCCCCTCCGGAAAGGCATGGGTGTCGAACATCACGATCAGGCGCGGCACATTGCGGAAGGTACTGAACAACAGCAAGGCGCGGCCAGGCGGGAACAGTTGCGGATAGCTGAAATAGTCGGCCACCCGGTGCGGGCCGAAGCTGTCCAGCGCAAACGGAATGGGGCCGGGATTGCTGATCAGGATGTTCGACTTGGCGATGGCGCGGCCGGCCCACAGCGTCGCCAGGCGGCGCGGCAGGAAGCGCGAACAGACGTCGAAAATCACCTGGCGGTAATAGTCGACCATCACGCGGCCGGCGCGCAGGCCGCTGATCCGGTCGGCTATGTCGGCCAGCAATTGCTGGTCCGAGCGCCGGCTGTCGAGCCGCAGGTTGTAGGGGACCATCAGGGCGTCGTACAGCCGCTCGCTGCCGGCCCCGTACGCCGGGCGCAGCGAATACGAATCGGTATACCGGAACACGCCGGCGCGGCCGGCGGCGTCGGCACTGGCGCGCACCAGCGCCGTCAGCAGCAAGGCGTGCACGCTGGCCCCTTGCGCTTTCGCCGCCAGTTTCAGGCGCTGCAGCCAGGCGTCCGGCATCGCGCGCTTGTCCATGCCGGTCGGCCCGCGCGGCACCGGCTTGACCGGCCACAGCAGGTCCTGGTGCAGCATGTCGCCGGCGATCTCGCAGGCGGCGCTGGCCAGGTAGCGCAAGCGCTGCCACCAGCGCAGCCCCGCGGACGGTGGCGCCGCGGCCACGCCCAGTTCAGGTCCCGGCGGACAGGTGCGCGCCGCCGCCAGCGCCTGGTAGGTGTCGGCCAGGTCGCGCGTGAGCTGGTAGCCGGCCTGGGCGTCCGACCAGACGTGGGAACAGATCAGTTGCAGGAAACTGCGCCCGGCGCATACCCACAGCACTGCGCGCAGCGGGGGAGCGTGCGCCAGGTCCAGGGGACGCGACCAGACCTGGGCCAGCATGTCCGGCATCAGCGCGTCCAGCGTCCCTTCGCCGGGCCGCGCGATGACCTGCAAAGGCACTTCCGGCGCCGCGTCGGTTTCGACCAACATGAACCGCAGGAAAAAGCGCTTTACCCGGCTGCGCATGGCCAGCCGGCGGCTGGCGCAGGCATTGAGCGCCTGGCGCAGCAAGCCACGGTCGGGCTCCCCCTCCAGTTCCAGCGAATCGCAGGAATTCGTGCACGTCACATGCGACAGGTTGACGAACACCATGTTCAAGGGCGAGAGCGCGATCTTCTCAGGCATAGGGATAGGCGTTGTTGCTCAATGCGATCAGGTCGCTCGCGCCGATCGAGGCCATCAGCTCCTCGACTTCCTGGCGATAGCCTTCACGCAATTCTTCATTCGACTTGCGCTTCAGGCCCATGCTGCGCAGCAGTTCCGTTTTCGACGAACCTGGCGGCCCGAAGAAATTCAAGCCGTGGGCATACCACTTGGTGACCTTGCTGCGCCAGGCATCGCGGTCCGGTTCGCTGCCCAGGCGGATCTGGAATTGCTTCAGACCGAAGCCCTGGTGGAAGTACTCGTCCTTCAGGATGCGCTTGCACGCCTTGGCCCAGGGCGCATAGCTGGACATGGAAAAGTTCTCGACCATGAAGCGGCCGGCGCGGTCGAGGAACATGGTCGAGAGCACGATGTCGTCCCAGCTGTTGTCCGGATTGCCTACTTCGACGGGCCCTTCGAGGGCGGCCTTGGTCGGGCCGCCGCCGCTGCGGCCTTGCGCGATCGCGATCGCGTCGTCTTCGCTGACGCCCATGTCATGCAGCACGGCGTACAGGCGGAAGCTGTGATCGGCCTCGTCGGCCATGATGCGCGCCAGCAGCCTGCGTACGCGGAAATCGGGCGCCTTGGGGATCCACAGCGACAATTCGGTGGCGCCGTTGCGTTCGGCGTAGGCTTGCATGGACAGCAGGCGCTTCAGGTGATGCTGGTATTCGGCGCTGCAATCGGCCAACTGTTCCACCTCCACCGATTCGGGTGCGAGGGCGTCGGATTCAAGGACTGTGGTGTCGTTCATGGTGTCATTTCCAATGGTAGCGTTGCATAAAGAGGGGCGCGCATGGTGCGCTTGAGTACTTTTCCCGTCAGGCCGCGCGGGATGCCCTCCCGCCCGACGATGGTCAGCCCTGCCAGCTGGTCCTTGGCCGTGAGGCGGGCATTGGTCCAGGCCAGGACGTCGGCCGCGCACACGGCCGCGCTGGCGCCGGGCTGGACGAAGGCGACCGGTTCCTGGTAGCCATTGCCGGCGTCGCGCGCCACGACCACCGCTTCCAGCACGCCTGGGAACTTGAGCACGTGCTCCTCGACCAGCAGGCTGTACACATCGCCCTGCGGCGTGCGGATCAGGTCGGTCGAGCGGTCGAGGTGGAAATAGGCATTGCGGCCCTTGGCATAGCCGATGTCGCCGGTGCGCCACCAGCCATCCTTGACCACGCCGTGCAGCTTGTCGTGGGCGTTCCAGTAACCCTTGAACAGGGTCGGCCCCTTGACCATGAAGTAGCCGATCGTGCCCGGCTTCACCGGATGGCCCTGCTCATCGGCGATCTTCACTTGCGGACCGACCGAACTGGACTGGCCGATATAGCGGTTGAACTTGCGCGAAAAGCTGAACGAGAAACGGTTGATGGCGCCGAAGCCCACTTCGGAAGACCCCATCGAATCGACATACATGGAGCCGACCACCTTTTTCCCGAACAGGCGCAGCAAGGCGCCGTGGCGGGTGAATTCGCGGATGTGCGCTTCGTGGCTGGAGTCGGCCGCCGACATCCACATGCGCACCGAATCGAGGGCGTACCGGTCCAGCCCCAGTTCCTGCATGCTGATGAAGGTATGCGGAAAGCAGAACACGATGGCCAGGCGTTCGCGCGCGACCAGCGCCAGCACATTGCGCGCCGAATTGTCGCCCGCCAGCCAGACTTCGCTGTTGCTGGCGATGGCCGACAGCATGCCCAGGAAATAGACGAAATGGTTGGCCGGCGCGGCGTTGACGGCCACGTCCTTGTCGCTGAACCAGTGGCGGAACTTGAGCTGCCCCTTGACCCCGGCCACCAGCGAACCGGAGGTGTGGATCACGCCTTTCGGAAAACCCGTGGTGCCCGAGGTATGCACCAGCAGCACGTCCTCGTCGGCGGCAGGAACAACGGCCTCGAAGCGGGTCGAGGCGCCCGCGATCAGGCGCCTGAAGTCGAGCACGGCCGTGTTGCCTTCCAGGCCGTCGGTCAGCAGCACGTGCCTGAGCGCCGGCAGCCGGTCCAGGTCTTCGCGCAGTTGCTGGTAGCGCTGGCGGTCGGTGATCAGGAAGGCGGCGCCGGTGTATTCCAGGTAGCGCAGCAGCTCGGTCTTCCCCATGCCGCCGTTGATCGGCACGGCAATGCCGCCGGCCCGTATCGCGGCCAGCCCGAACAGGAAATAGTCGGCCGCGTTTTCCTTGTAGATCGCCACCCGGTCGAAGCGCTCCAGGCCCGCGTCCCTGGCCAGCACATTGCTGGCGCGGTTCATGAAGTCGCGCGCCTCGCCGCTGGACATGCCCTGGCCGATGCCGGCGTAGGGAAGTTCCGGCGAAAAATGCAGCAGCGGACGGCGTCCGTAGAGCGCCGCCGCCTTGTCGATCAGGTTGCAGACCGTCAGTTCTTTATCAAAGATGAAGCGGCCATATTGCAGGATACCCATAGCTGTCTTTCTCCGGTCAGGTGCGCAATTGGGCGCGTTGCAGTTTTCCATTCACGCCGCGCGGGAGCTCGGCGATGAATTCGATAAAGTGGGGATACTCGTAGCGCGCCAGCCGTTCGCGCGAAAACTGGGACAGCTCATCGGCCAGCGTTTTCTTCCAGCCGTCGTCGCTGCGCTCCTTGCGCACCACGATGAAAGCCTTGATGCGATTGAGCCCGTCCATTTCGATGACCGGCGCGATGGCGCAATCGAGCACTTCCGGGTGCTGCTGCAGCACCAGTTCGATGCGCACCGGCGAGATCCAGTTGGCGCCCGATTTGAAAACGTCATTGGCGCGCCCGACGAAGAAATAATTGCCGTCCTCATCCTGGTAAAAAACATCGTTGGTCCGGAACCAGCCATCCTTGAAATACGTTGCCGTGGTCTCGGCATCGTTCCAGTAGCCGCGCGCGATCGTTGCGCCGCGCACATGCAGCGTGCCCCACTGGCCTGGTGCGGCAAGCGCGCCCTGCTCCGTGCGCAAGGCGAATTCGAAGCCCGATACTTCGCGCCCGGCGCTGCCGCGCACCACGGCGCCCTTGCGGTTTGAAATGAAGGTGCTCAGCGTTTCCGTCGTGCCGATGCCGTCGATCGCTTCGCGGCCGGTGGCGGCCGCCCACATGTCGCACAGCTGGCGCGGCATGGTTTCACCGGCCGATACCCAGCTGCGCACCGAGGTCAGCGCGCCCAGTCGTTCCGGCGTCTTCTTGAGCAGCAGTCGAAACACGGTCGGCACCGAAAAGAACACGCTCACGCCATGGGCGGTGATGCTGTCGCACAGGGCTTCCGGCACCGGCTGCTTGGGGGCGAGCACGGCGGTGGCCCCATGGAACAGCGCGAAATGCACGCTGTTCAAGCCGTAGGCGAAGGACATCTTGGACGCGGAAAACAGCACGTCGTGCGGGCCCAGGCCCAGCACCTCGGCCGCGTAGTGCCGGTTCGTCTGCAGCAAGTCCGACACGCTGTGCAGCACCGGCTTGGGCATGCCGGTGGACCCGGACGTGAACAGGCAGATCGCGGCCTCGCCTTCACGCGGCTGGCGCGCCCAGGCCGGACGCTGCTCGAAGCCGGTGCCGGCGAGGGGCCGGGCCGCATTCCATCCGGCATCCTGGCAAGCCTCGGCGAACCGGGCCACCGACGGGTCGAGGATCAGCCATTGGGGCCGCATCTGCACCAGCAGGCGGCTGTAGTCGGCGCTGCCCAGCTGCACATTCACATTGGCCACCACCGCGCGTACCTTCAGGGCGGCCAGCAGCAATGCAACCAGGTCGATGCGTTCGTAGGACACCACGAAGATCAGGTCGCCCGGCAGCACGCCCTGGTCCGTGAAAGCATCCGCGATAGCCAGCACCCTGGCGTGCAGGCCGGCGTAGCTGATGGCCAGGCCGGTATCGGCCTCGATCAGGGCGGCCTTGTCCGCGTGCACATGGCGCTCGATGAGCAGCGCCATCCATTCGGAAGCGGGAATGTGCTTCATGCCGCGCCAGTCCGCGCGGCAAGCGCCGCCGTGACCGTCCCGGGACAAGGCAGGACGGCGCCATCGAAGACGCGCACCGGCATGATGCCGCGCACCGCGTTGGTCAGGAACAGTTCCTCGGCGCGTGCCAGTTCGGCGCGGTCGATATCCTTCTCGATCACGTCCAGGCCCGCTTCGCGCGCACAGGCGATGACGCGCGCGCGTCCGACGCCGGGCAGGCAGCGCGGCAGCGCGGGCGTCCACAGCGCGCCATCGCGCACCAGGAAGATATTGCTGAAACTGCCTTCGGTGAGGAAGCCTTCATCATCGAACAGGATTGCTTCGTCGCTCTCCCCGCCAACGCTGCGCAAGGCCAGCACACTGTTCAGGTAGTTGCCGGTCTTGGCATACAGGGGCCAGGCCCGGTGGCTGGGCCGCTCCCAGGCCGAGGTGGCGATCCGGTAGCCCTCGGCCGCCTTGCGCGCGAAGTCCGGCGACGGCGCCTGCGCGGTCACCAGCAACACCGGGGGCGCGCCGCGCGTCAGGGTCAGCCGCACCACGGCCGCCGGCAGCGCATTGGCGTCGACCACGCCCAGGCACTGCGCCAGCAGTTCCTCATCGGCATACGGGACCACGTAGCCCAAGCGGTCCGCCGAGGTGCGCAGCCTGGCCATGTGCGCATCCCACAGAGGAATAACGGCACCCTCCGCCCGCATGGTCTCGAACAGCGTTTCGCCGTACAGGAAACCGCGGTCGGAAACAGGAATCGTGGCCGTGGCCAGCGGGACCAGCGCGCCGTTCAGTGAGCAATGCATTGCGTCTCTTCGCTTGCCGAATAGATGTCCAGCTGGCGTCCGGACAGGGTGCTGGCGAACGCTTCGCCCTCGCCGGACAGGTAACTCCAGATCGGCAGCAGCAAGGCCCTGGCCTTGAGCATGATTTCATTGAACTCCTGGTCCGAGTTCGACAGATAGGTGATCGCGCCGCCCGCGCCGAAGCGGATTTGCGCCCCGTCGTAGGTCAGGGTGCGGATCGCGATATTCAGGTCGGCAATCCGATTGAAGCCCAGGTAGCCGATGGTGCCGCAATACACGCCGCGCGCCGAGTGTTCCAGCTCGTCGATGATTTCCATGGTGCGGATCTTGGGCGCGCCGGTGATCGAACCGCCCGGGAAGGTCGAACGCAGCAAGTCCATCAAGGTGCGGCCGGCGCCCAGCTGGCCGACGATGGTGCTGACCATGTGATGCACTGTGGCATAGGTTTCGATATCCATCAGCTTGTCCACGACCACGCTGCCTACGTCCGACACGCGGCTCAGGTCATTGCGCATCAGGTCGACGATCATCAGGTTTTCCGCCGCATCCTTTTCCGAATTGCGCAGGCTCTCGGCCGCACGCTGGTCCTGCACCGGATCGCTGGCGCGCGCGATGGTGCCCTTGATCGGCTTGGCCTCGATGCGGCCGGAATCGATGACTTCAAGGAAGCGCTCGGGCGAACTGCTCAGCACGTGGACGGGTCCGCTCCTGATCAACGCGCAGAACGGCGCCGCATTGCGCTTGCGGATCACGCGGTACAGGGCGACCGGATCGAGCTTGGCGTCCAGCCGGAAATGGTTGGTCAGGCAGACTTCGTAAGAGTCGCCGCTCAGGATCGCCTGCTGGCAGGCATCGATGCTGGCCAAGTAGTCGTCATAGCCCTGGTCCAGGGTGACCTGCAGCTTTGCGGTGTGAGCCGGGGCCAGCGGCGCGGGGGCCACTGGCAGGGTGCGCAGGTACTCGCTGGTGGCCGCGATCCATTCCTCGGCATCGGCCAACTCGTCGGGTCCGGCGACGGCCACGACCCAGGTTTTGTGCTGGAGGTGGTCGAATGCCAGGAAGCGCCTGGCGTACAGCCACAGCGCGTCGGGGGCGGCGCCCGCCTCGGCGCAGGTCTTGCTGTCACCGAACACCGCCTTCATTTCGTAGGAAAAATAGCCGACCCAGCCGCCACGGAAGGCGAAGGGCAAACCGTCGCCCTCGACCGTTTTTTCCAATTCCTGTTCCATGCCTGCGATGAAGGCGCGGCCGGCGGCGCCGTCCGGCGTATCGTCGCTGCGGCGATACGAGCGCACCTCGTCGGGCGCCGCCGCGCCCATGAAGGAAAAGCGGGACAAGCCTTCCTTGACCATGGCGCTGTCGAGCCAGAACACATGCTCTTCGGCGGCGTACAGGTCCATGAAGGCATCTTCGGCATTGACCGGGGCTTGCACTTCGCGCGCCAGCAGGCGGAAGTGCGCGGCCGGCGCGGGGGCGGCCAGGCGCGGACGGTCGATCGCCTGCTGGGCCAGGCTGCGGAAGTTGCGGATCAGGCGGTGGCCATGTTCGGTCAGGATCGATTCCGGGTGGAACTGGACGCCCCATTTCGGCAGCGTCTTGTGGCGCAATCCCATCAGGATGCCGTCGTCGGTGGCGGCGATCGCCATCAATTCCTCGGGCAAGGCCGGCGACACCATCAGGGAGTGGTAGCGCACCGCGGAAAACGGCGACGGCAATCCGGCAAACAGGGAATCGCCCTGGTGCAGGATGGCCGAGGAACGGCCATGGAAAGGCACCGTAGCCCGCGACACCGTGCCGCCGTAGATATGCGCCAGTCCCTGGAAGCCCAGGCACACGCCCAGCACGGGAATCGTGTCCTGCAGCAGGGCGTCGCGCGAGACGCCGAAGTCGCCCGCGTTGGCCACCGTGCCGGGGCCGGGCGAAATGATGATGCAGTCGAAGGAAAATTTACTGGTCAGCGCTTCCCAGCTGTATTCATCGTTGCGCACCACGGTCGGGAATTGCCCGAACACCTCGGCGACGTAGTGGGCGAGGTTCCATGTGAACGAGTCGTAATTATCAATTAATAAGCAATGCATGCTGTTGATTCCATGGCTAAACTGCACGATTCATGAGGATGACTACGCCGCTTTCGGATGCACCTTCATGCCAAAATTGTGTTCGAGCGCGTAGCTGCACATCGCCGGCAACAGCGGCCCGATGGGCTGCATGACGATGCCGTTTTCTTCCAGCAGGCGGGCGGTGTCGTCCACCACGAAATTGCGTTCGAAGGTCAGGTAGTGCATATAGCTTTTCAGCAGGATGGAGAGCGCGCTGTTCTTGAAAGCCCGCATGCGCAGGCCGACCACGACGCTCGAAAAAGCATCGGGCGCCACGATTTCCGGCAGCTTTTTCAGGTGGTCGAAATGGCCGGTCTTGCCGACGATGTCCACGATGTCGCGGATCGCCATGCTGCGCGCGATGCCGGCCGCCAGGTGGTAGGTCTGGCCCACCGCCGCCGGGTATTGCGCCAGGAAGGCCAGCCCATCGGCCACGTAGTCCAGCGGCACCAGGTCGGGCCGGGCGCTGGGCTCGGCCGGCACCACGGAAATCTTGCCCATATTGGCCAGCTTCAGGAATTCGTAGATGCCGAAGAAGTTGCGGATTTTCCCCGTCGCCGCTTCGCCGATGATCATGCTGGGCCGGTAGATGGTGACCGGCGCCTCGGCCTTGAAGGCTTCGACCAGTTGCTCGGCTTCCATCTTGGATTGTTCATAGGCGTTAAAAAATTCCTGCCCGATATTGATATCCGATTCATGGAAGGCATTGCGCTGGCTGCCGGAAATATAGGCGGTCGACACATAGTTGAAACGGCGCAAGCGGCCCGACTGCCCGGCCTCGCGCACCAGCGCGATGGCGCGCCGCGTGCTGTCGACATTGAGCATGCGCGACTGTTCGATCGGCAGGTCGAAGCGCAGGTCGGCGGCCAGGTGGAAGACGTCGCTCACCAGCGCCGCCAGCAAGGCATGGTCTGCCGGCGACAGGCCGAACAGGTCGGCACTGACGTCGCCGCGCAGGACCACCATGCGGGCGCGTTCGGTGCTTTCGATGCCGCAGAAATCGAGCAAGGCATCGAGCTTGCTTTCCGACTCGCGCTGGTCGGCGCCACGGATGAGCATCACGAATTGCGCGTTCGGCTGCTGGGCCAGCAGGCGCGGCAGCAAGCCGGCGCCCAGCCCGCCGGTGGAACCGGTAATGAACAGCACGGGCTGCTCCGGCGACAACTGCGAGAGTGACAATAATGGCGTGAAATCCTGCAAATGACTGTTCATGGTTATTCCAAAAATAAGGTGGTCAGGGCAATGCCTGCACGGCGCGGAAGGCGCTCATGGTGGCCGACGTGATATTGGCGGCGGCATCCTGCTCGCGCGCGGCCCCGACAATGGTGCATGGCATGCCCGCCGCGTCGCACAGGGCTTCCAGCGCGCGCAAGGGGGTCTGGCCCGCGGCCAGGATGACGGTCCTGGCCGCGACCAGTTCGCCGGTCTTTGTCTTGCGGTCGAGGACCTGGACGCCGTCGGCCGTGATGCCCAGGATGTCCTGCCCTTTCAGCATGCGCACGCTGGCGTCTTCCAGCGCTTTCATCACAATCCAGCGCGTGGTGCGGCCCAGCTTGTAGGCGAATTTCTTCGAGGAACGTTGCAGCACCGTGACCGGTGCTGCCGGCGGGGTGCCTGCTTCGAAATACGCGTCGGCCACAAACTTCGCATCGAAGCTGGTGGCGACTTCGCGCAAGTGCGTGCTTTCCTGGTGCCGCCGCGCATATTCATAGGCCAGGAACTTGGCCAGGTCGCAGGCGACGCCGCCGCCGCCGATGACCACCGCCGGAAACTGCACGGGAATCTTGTCGCGCAACACCTGGTCGAAGGTCAGCACGTGGGCGCCATCGGCGCCTGGCAGGTTGGCCGGGATGGCCGGCGTGGTGCCGGTGGCGATGAACACATGGTCCCAGCCGCCCTTGGCGAGTACGTCCGCGTCGACCGTCCTGCCGTAGCGCACCGTCACGCCCTTGGCCATCAGCGACTTTTCGAAGTAGCGCACGGTTTCGCCGAACTCGTCTTTCCGGGGAATGCTGCGCGCCATGTTCAATTGGCCGCCCAGCGCCAGCGATTGCTCGAACAGTTCCACGTCGGCGCCGCGGTTGGCGGCGTACAGTGCCGCCGCCATGCCCGCCAGGCCGCCGCCCACCACCGCGATTTTCCGCGGCCGGGCGAACGGCGTGAGCCGGCCTTCGTTGACGTCGCCGCATTCCGGATTGACGCTGCAGCCGACAGGATGGCCGGTGAACACATAGTCCAGGCAGGACTGGTTGCAGGCAATGCAGGTGTTGATCAGGTCAAACTGGTTGGCGCGCGCCTTGCGCATGATGTCCGGATCGGCCAGGAAAGGACGGGCCATCGAGACCATGTCGGCCACGCCGTCCTGCAGCAATTGCTCGGCCAGGCGCGGTTCGTTGATGCGGTTGCTGACGCATACGGTCAGCGCCGGGAAGCGCGCCTTGATGCAGGCGGCCACGGCGCTGAAGCCGGCGCGCGGGACCACCATGGCAATGGTCGGCACGGCCGATTCGTGCCAGCCGATGCTCACGTTCAGCAAGTCGATGCCGTAGGGCTGCAAGGCCGTGATCAGGGCGATGGTGTCTTCGTGCGGCAAGCCGTCGGGCAGCAAGTCCAGGCAGGGAATGCGGAAAAGCAGCGGGAAGTCGGGACCGACGGCCGCGCGCACGCGGCGCGTGATCTCGAGCGCGAAGCGCATGCGGTTTTCCAGCGAACCACCCCAGCGGTCGCTGCGGTGGTTGGTATGCAGGGCCAGGAACTGGTGCACCAGGAAGCCTTGCGAATAGATCAGTTCGATCGCGTCGTAGCCTGCCGCCACCGCGCGCACTGCAGCAGAGGCGAAGTCGTCGATGGTCTGCAGGATGTCCTGCTCGCTCAGTTCGCGCGGCGTGAAAATATTCGCGTCCAGCCGCAGCGGCGAAGCCGACACCAGGTTGCCATGGAAGGCTTCGCGGCCGAAGTGCAGCAATTGCAGCGCGATCTTGCCGCCTTCGCGGTGCACGGCCGCGGTCAGCAGGGCGTGCTTCTCGATGAGCGCGTCGCTGTCGAGCGAAAAGCCATGGGGACCGGTGTTGCCGGCCGCATTCGGGCTGCAGCCGGCGGTGACGATCAGGGCCGCGCCGCCGCGCGAGCGCGTGGCATAGAAATGCGCCTTGCGTTCGTACTGGTCGGCGAATTCATCCATGTTCAGGTGAATCGAGCCCATCAGGACGCGGTTCGGCAAGGCCATCTTGTTGATCAGGATGGGCCGGAACAAGTTCGAGAGCAGCGGCGTTTCCGGGGACGCGATGGGCGGCATCGCTTGCAGGGGCATGGACGTCACAGCGTCAACCCTCCATCGACCACGATGGCCTGGCCGGTCATGTAGCTCGCTTCGGCCGACAGCAGGAAGGACACCACGTTGGCCACTTCCTCGGCCTTGCCGAAGCGTTTCAGCGGGACGTGGTTGTTCCTGGTTTCTTCCAGCATGGCCTTGATCGACTCGTCCTGGTTCATCGCGGTGAGCATGTCGGTATCGATGAAGCCGGGCGCGACCGCATTGACGCGGATGTTGTAGCGTCCTACTTCGCGCGCCAGCGAGCGCGTCAGCGCCAGCATGCCGGCCTTGGCCGCGCCGTAGTTGGACTGGCCGGCCTGGCCGCGTATGCCGCTGACCGAGGCCACGTTGACGATGCAGCCGTTCTTGCGCACGATCATCTTCTGGATCACTTCCTTGATGCAATAGAAGGCGCTGTTCAGGTTGGTGGCGATCACCGATTCCCATTCTTCGCCCGACATCATCGGCAGCAGCTTGTCGCGCGTGATGCCGGCATTGTTGACCAGCGCGTTGACCCAGTAGCCGCGTTCCTTGATCTGGGCCAGCATGGCCTTGACCTGCTCGCGGTCGGCCACGTCGGCCTGGAAGATTTCCGATTCGCCGCCGCCTTCGCGGATGGCGTCGCGCACGGCCAGCGCGGCCTGTTCATTCTTCTGGTAGTTGACCAGCACGATCCAGCCGCGCCTGGCCAGGACCTGGCAGATGGCCTTGCCGATGCCCCGGCTGCCGCCCGTTACGAGTACTGCATTCTTCATGGTGAGACCTTATTTGGCGACCTGGGCGAGCCGCAGGAAAACGTAGTTGCGCGCTTCGTCGAAACCGGTGACCAGGGCGCTGGACGGCTTGACGGCCAGCGCCTGGCGAACGACATTGATGCCGACGGCGGCTTGCGCGGCCGTCGAACGGGTGGCCGGCACGCTGCCGGTGCGAAACGCATTGGCGGCCACTTGCACCTGCAGGGACGACGCCACCGACTCGGCCTCGCCGATCCACGAACGGGCGGCGGTGACGGGCGGCGCCACGTCGTATTTGTCGTAGATGCTGCGGAGCATTTCCAGCTCCAGCAGCGACGCGGTGGTGGCGCAGCCGGAGTTGGACGCGCTGATGAAGGCGATATCCTTCCATGCCTGGCGGGCGTCGATATTGGTATCGAGCAGGCGGGTCAGGAAACCGGCGGCGCTGGCGCCGTCCTGGTCGCGGCCAAGGCGTCCGGCCGTGCTGCCCACGATGCGCGCATACGGCGTGGCGCCGCGCCGTTCGGCATGTTCGGCCGATTCCAGGATCAGCATGCTGCAACCCTCGGACGGCACCAGGGTGCCGCCGGCGCCGGCGAAAAAGTCGGGCCGCTCGCCCTGCAGGTATTGCTGGTACAGGTGGCGGCTCTGGTTGACGCTGAACTTGGACAGCGTTTCCACGCCGCCCACGATGGCCATCGGCGCGCGACCGCGGCGCACCAGGTCGTAGCCGCGCGCGATCGCGCCCAGCGAGGCCAGCGGACCGGAGCATTCCATCGAACTCATGCCGCGCAAGCCCAGGTTCATGGCCACCTGGCCGCAGGCGACATTGCGGGCGATCATGGGGAATTGCGCCGCATTCAGGGACTTCGGCTTGCCCATCAGGAAAGGCAGGGAAAAGCGCTGCGTCGACGAATGCTCGGAGCGCATGGAGCCGAAAATGGTGGCCACGTCGTCGGCGCAATCGATCTCGCCGATGCCGGCATCTTCGAGCGCGCTGCCGACGGCGCACATGGCCATGGCCATGGCGCGGTCGGCCAGGCGCAGCTGGCGGTCGGTGAAGTATTTTTCCACCGGATAAACGCTCGATACGCCGAGCATGGCGCTGGCGCGCGGCGGATGCTGGTCTTCCGG
>Ga0187843_10000208_pt1 | contig 47368 bp, 40 predicted proteins | sample SpaLakP09_SKY_43_FD_134516 | JGI IMG/M metagenome (GOLD analysis project Ga0187843, IMG submission 134516) | Oligotrophic lake water microbial communities from Sparkling Lake, Wisconsin, USA - SP09_SKY_43 | ecosystem: Environmental > Aquatic > Freshwater > Lake | place: USA: Sparkling Lake... | reverse complement strand
GGCGCATGCGCCAGCACGCGAGCGATGCGACCATGCATGCCAGGCGCGCCGATGAACAGCGGGACCTGGCCGAATTGCTGCGCGCACCCGACGACGTGGCCACGCTGTGCGCCGTGTTCATCGACAACGCCGGCGCGGCGTGCGCGAGCAGTGCCGGGGTCCTGCTGCTGGGCGTCCCGGACAAAGGCGGCGAGCTTGTGGTTGGAAACATGAGCAAGACCGAATTGTCGGGCCTGGGTATCTGCGCCCGGAACAGCCAGCCGATGGGGCGCGGCACGGGCCGATTCGAAGAAGTCGACGCATGGTACCTGCCCATCAAGGGTTCACGCGCCACGCTGGGCGCCGTCCTGCTGCGCGCGACCTCCGCCGGCCTGGTCGGCCAGGCGCAGCAATTGCAGCACGCCATGGCGCTATGCAATTTGCTCGGCGCGGCGCTCGAACGGGCGAGCGCGCGGCAACATGCGCAGGACGCGCGCGCGGCCGCACAAGGGCAGGCGCTACGCAGCACGCTGCTGGCGTCGATCGCGCACGACCACCGCACGCCCCTGGCGACGATCATGGGCGCCGCATCGGCCCTGCGCGGTCAATGGGATCGCTTGCCGCCGGCCCAGCGCGATGCCTACATCGACACGGTCATGGGCGAGGCCGGACAGCTGGCCCGCCTGACGGAAAATACCCTGCAGCTGGCCCGTCTCGATACGGCGGAAGTGGACTTGCATCGCGACTGGGAAGCGATCGAAGAACTGGTCGGCACGGTCGTGCGGCGGGTACGGCAGCGCTCGCCTGGAACCGATATCCATACCGATGTCGCGCCGGGCTTGCCCTTGCTGTCCTGCGATGCGGTCCTGCTGGTGCAACTGCTGGACAACCTGATCGACAATGCCTTGAAATATGCCGGACCGGCGCCGGCCATCCTGGTGCAGGCAAGCATGGGCGAGGGCGTGGTGCTGCTGTCGGTGCTGGACCGCGGTCCCGGCATCCCCCTGGCGCTGCGCGAACAGGTGCTCAAGCCTTTCCAGCGCGGCGTTCAATCGATCCGCGGCGCGGGACTGGGCCTGGCTGTGTGCGAGGCGATCGCCACGGTGCATGGCGGCAGGCTCGGCGTGCATGAGCGTGCCGGCGGCGGCTGTGTTGTCCAGTTATCCCTGCCGGTGGCGCCATGAGCCTGCGCGTGCTGCTGGTGGAAGACGACCGCGAACTGCGCGCGACCCTGCGCGCGGCGCTCGCGGTGGAAGGTTACGACGTGCTGGCCGCGGCCAGCCTGGCCGATGCCCGCGCCCAGCTGGCTGTCCAGGGTGTCGACTTGCTCATTCTCGACCTCGGCTTGCCTGACGGCGACGGCGCGCAGCTCTTGACGGAGCTGCGCAAGCGTTCGCGGGTGCCGGTCATCATCATTTCGGCCCGGCATGACGAACGGCCCAAGATCGGACTGCTCGACGCCGGCGCCGACGACTACCTGGTCAAGCCCTTCGGCATCGGCGAATTGCTGGCGCGCATGCGGGTCACGCTGCGCCACCGCGGCACCACGCTGCTGGCCGCGACCACGCACTACCGCCACGGCCGCGTGGCCATCGACCTGGAAACGCGCCAGGTCGTGGCCGGCGGCGCCGACGTGCGCCTGACGCCCACCGAATTTGCCTTGCTTGCCAGGCTGGTGCGCAGCGCGGGGCGCGTGGTGACCCACCGCCAGCTGCTGGCCGACGTGTGGGGCGCCGAACATGTCGACAATACCCAATACCTGCGTTTGTACATGAGCCAGCTGCGTGCCAAGCTTGAGCTGACACCTGCCGATCCGCAGTTCCTGCTGACCGAGCCTGGCGTCGGCTACCGCCTGGCCGATCCGCAGGAAGAATGAATCCTTATGCGTTCCTGATGCGCGGCGGCACATGATCCTGTCATGATCAACTCTGTTCCGCTACCATGACAACCCTGGCCCTGGACGACACCAAGTCGCCTGCAACAATCGAAGCAAGAAAACATGGACTGGCCGCACTGACGCTCGGCGCGCTCGGCGTCGTGTACGGCGACATCGGCACCAGTCCGCTGTACACCATGAAGGAAGTGTTCCACCACGGGACCGGGGTGGCGCTGGACGCGCACAATATCATCGGCGCGGTGTCGACGATCTTCTGGGCCATCATGCTCGTTGTCACGCTCAAATATGTGGTGCTGATCCTGCGCGCCGACAACCGGGGGGAGGGCGGCGGTCTGGCCCTGACCGCGCTGGCCACCAAGGCGGTCAAGGACCACAAGCTGCTGCAGCGCGCCTTGCTGCTGCTGGGCGTGGCCGGGGCCACGCTGTTTTTTGCCGATGGCATCATCACGCCGGCCATCACCGTGTTCGGCGCGGTGGAAGGCCTGCAGCTGGCGGCGCCTTCGCTGGGGCCGTACGTGGTGCCGATCACGGCGGGCATCCTGGTGGGCCTGTTCTGCATGCAGCGCTTCGGGACCGCTTTCATCGGACGTTTTTTCGGCCCTGTCATCGTGGTCTGGTTCCTGACCCTGGCCGTGGCCGGGGTGATCCAGATCGCCGCCCAGCCGGCGATTCTGGCCGCCCTCAATCCTGTGCATGCCTTCGTGTTCGTGTCCGAACGCGGCTGGCATGTGTTCGCGGCCATCGGCGCCATCGTCCTGGCCCTGACCGGCGCGGAAGCCCTGTACGCCGACATGGGCCATTTTGGCCGGACGCCGATCCGCCTGGCGTGGCTGGGCATGGTGCTGCCCTCGCTGGCGTTGAATTACCTGGGACAAGGCGCCTTGCTGATGGCCAATCCGGGCGCCGTCGATGCCCCGTTCTTCCGCATGTTCCCCGAGTCGATGATGCTGCCCGTGATCGCGCTGGCGACGCTGGCGGCCATTATCGCTTCGCAGGCGGTCATTTCGGGTGGCTATTCGATGGCCAAGCAAGCGATCCAGCTGGGTTTTCTTCCACGGATGGCGGTGCGCTACACGTCGTCGCGCGAAATGGGACAGATTTACATCCCCGTCGTGAACTGGGTCTTGCTGGCCGGCGTGCTGGTGGTGGTGTTTGCTTTCGGCAGTTCGGCGGCCCTGGCCAGCGCCTATGGCATTGCGGTGACGGTGACGATGCTGACCACGACAATCCTGACCTATTTCGTCATCCAGGCCGGCTGGGGCATGCCGCGCAGCGTATCGATGGCGGCGACGGCATTTTTCCTGGTCATCGATATCGTGCTGGTGGCCGGCTGCGCCATCAAATTTCTCGATGGCGGCTGGTTCCCCCTGGTCACGGGCCTGCTGCTGTTCGTGGTGATGAGCACATGGGCGCGCGGGCGCAAGCTGCTGCTCGAGAGCATCCACACGGAGGGCGTGGAACTGGCCGGCTTTGTCGATGGCCTGAAGGATACCTCGTACGGGCGTGCGGAGCGCACGGCGGTGTACCCGGTCGCCGATGCGGCCATGGTCCCGAATGCGCTGCTGCACAATATGAAGCACAACCAGGTGCTGCATACCAGGAACATCATCGTCACGGCCGTGTTTGAAGACATCCCCTGGGTGAGCGAGGCGGAGCGGATCAATGTCGAGGAACTGGGCCAGGGATTCTGGCGCGTGACGCTGCATTTCGGCTTCATGGACGTGCCCGACGTGCCCAAGGCGCTGGAGCTTTGCGAACAGTTCGGGCTTGAGGTGCCGTATTTCGAGACCAGCTATTTCCTCAGCAGGGAAACCGTGGTCTCCACCGCAGGGACGGGCATGGCGCGCTGGCGTGAAAAGCTCTTCATCGCGATGACGCGCAATGCCGGCAGCGTGGCAGAATATTTCTGCTTGCCCAGCAATGCCGTCGTGGAACTGGGGACGCGGGTGCAGATTTGAAACGTCTTGCAAAGTGTGCCAGTGCAACTGATGGCGCAAGGTATTTGCATGGATTTACGCCTCGCGTTTGACGCCGGGTAAACCGAGGGGAAGTAGCAGGGCTACGCTGGATCTGAAGGTTGGCAGAGCGGTCGAATGCAGCCGCGGTAAGTTCCCGGGAGCTGCCGCGGAAAAAGGCGCAAGTCTTTCGTGGGTTCGAATCCCACACCTTCATCCGAGATATGGAACTGACGCCCTGCAATGCAGGGCTTTTTTCTGCGTTCTCATAGTGCGCAAGCAGGGTCAGTCGTGTTGAAGTGCGCGCATACCTTAATTCAGATTCCGCGTTGTGACAAATCGAGTAATTATCGCTCTCCGATACTGATATTATCGATTTCCTTCCCGTCGGCGCGAATTGCCGGCAAATGGCGCCACCCTCAACCCTTTACTTTCCCTCTAAAGGAACTGATCTATGTCGCGTATTCATCACCTGTTGCAGCCATCCATATTGACTTTGGCACTCGCTTTAGCGTTCCCTGCGCTGGCGGCAGACAAGCAACGCATCGACAAGCAAGCAGACCTGCCGCGCTTTAGCTACGCGATCGCCGAGCCGCTGGAAAATGTGGTGCGCGACAATGCCATTTTTGCCCGTGTCATGGCGCCAGTGCGTGCCGACATGGAATCGGTGTTGGCGAAATACGATATCGCCGACAAGTCGTCGCGTCGCCAATACCTGAACAGTTTGATGCAGCTCGATTTCCTGGCTGGCAATTACGACGCCGTGCTGACGCGTGCCGAGGAAGTGCGCGCACTGGAAGACAAGCCAGCCAACAAGCTCTTGTCCGGCCTGCGTATTCGCGCCATGGCCAACGCCGCCAAGCAGGCTGGTGGAATCAATAACCCGGCCTATTTCGAGGCGGTCGCCAAGGCGATCCGCTCGGAACTCGACGCCATGCCGTTTGACGTCGTGTCCAACGACGTCAAACGCTACAAGGCCGCTGCCGAGACAATGGGGGAAGGACGCGTCGTGGGCAATGTGCGCGACGTGCTGCAAGCGACGCTGAACAAGTCTGGAACGCTCAGCTCGGATTTTTCGCCTGATCTGATCGTCGCTCGCTACAACCTGGCAACTACCTTACCCCTCAAGCGCACGCTGGTGTCGACCTACACGGACTACTTGAACCTGCACAAGGTAGAGAAGGCTGATATGTGGGCAGCGCGCGACGTCGTGCTGGCATCGAACGGGCCCTACAAGATCGTCAATGTGGCGGTATGGGACAGCGGTGTCGATACCTCCTTGTTCCCCAAACAGTTGGTTCGCGACGGCAAAGGCAAGCCGGCCGTGATTGCCTTTGACTTGGAGTCGCGTGCCACCAAGGGAAATCTGTTTCCCGTGCCCGCTGCGCTGCAGGCAAAGTTGCCTGAACTGCTCACCCAAACCAAAGGTTTCTCGGACTTGACGTCGAATATTGACAGTCCCCAAGCCAGCGCAGTAAAAATGTATATGTCGGAACTCAAGGCCGAGCAATTCAAGCCGGCGATGGAACAGCGAGCCTTCGCTGGCAACTATGTGCACGGCACCCACGTGGCGGGCATTACCCTCAACGGAAATCCGTGGGCACGGTTGGTGACGGCGCGAATCTCATGGGATTACAAGCTGCAGCCTGAGCCATGCCTAAGCAAAGCTCTGGCCGAGCGCAGCGCCAAGTCTTACCAGGCATTTGTCGACTACTTCAAGCGCAACAAGGTTCGGGTCGTCAACATGAGTTGGGGCGGGACCGTCAAGGACATCGAAGGGATGCTGGAAAAATGCGGCACCGGGAAAACTGCGCAAGAGCGGCAGGTCATCGCGCGCGTCTATTACGAGAATGAAAAGCAAGGAATGATCCAGGCTTTTGCCAGCGCGCCCGAGATCCTCTTCGTCGCGGCGGCTGGCAACAGCGCGTCCGATGCCAGTTTCGGCGAGTTCATTCCGAGCAGCATCGTGCTGCCCAATTTGCTGACAGTCGGCGCGGTCGACAAAGCTGGCGATGAAGCCCCGTTCACCAGCTACGGCCCGACCGTTGTAGTGCACGCCAATGGCTACCAGGTCGAGAGTTACTTGCCTGGCGGCGCACGGGTTGCCCTGTCCGGCACCTCGATGGCATCGCCGAATGTGGCCAACCTGGCCGCCAAATTGCTAGCGGCAAAGCCCTCGCTCAAGCCGGAGGAAGTGATTGCCATCATCCGCGACACGGCGGACAAGAGTGCCGATGGCCGACGCACCTTGATCAACCCTGCCAAGGCAATGGCGCGGGCTATTTGATTAAATATATGCATCGAAGCCCTAAGCGGAGGTCTTCGATGCCTTGCATGCCAAAGCCTCTATGCGGCCTTTGCTGATTGCTCGTTGCATCTCCGTGCTCACGGACTGCTGAGCAATACACGTCGGCACTGGATCGCTTCGCCTATATGTTCTTTGTTCAGCTCGACATCGCCACTTAGGTCACCGGCACGTTTCGAAACACCGTCTCTTGATCCTTTTCTCATAACGACTCCTTCCGCGCCCGGAAAAACCTCTGCTGTCAGGTGGAAGTCGGGCAAATTTCGTCACCTGTGAAGTTTCGTGGCCTTGAACTCCCGCTGATTTGCCTCGTCATCGAGACAGCAATCGATGGTCCCCCAGGGTGACGCAGTTGACTTAGCGGCATTCGAACCCTGTCCTATCGGTCTCCTCTCCGGTATCATGCTGGGATGAATAAGAATTCCTCCCTACCGTTTGTCATTGGTGTCGCTGGCGGAAGCGGCAGTGGCAAGTCGACGGTGACCCAGCAAGTACTGGCATCGTTCGGCGCAGATATGGTTTCGGTCGTCATGCAGGACGATTATTACTGCGACCAATCAGATCTCACCCCTGAAGTGCGCCGCAAGCAAAATTATGACCATCCGCAGGCCTTCGACTGGCCCCTGCTGGTTCAGCACGTCCAGGCCTTGCGCAATGGCGAGGCGATCGAGATGCCGGAGTACGACTTCACCATCGACAACCGCTCCAACAAGACCATTCCCGTCCAGCCAGCCCCGGTCATCGTGATCGAAGGCCTGTTTGCCTTGTATGACGCGGATCTGCGCAAGATGATGTCGCTGAAGATCTTTGTCGACACTGCCCCCGACGTCCGCTTCATCCGCCGCATGCAAAGGGATACTACCGAACGCGGCCGCTCGGTGGAGAGCGTTGTCGGCCAGTACCTGGAAACAGTACGCCCGATGCACAAGCAATTCATCGAGCCGACCAAGCGTTACGCCGACGTCATCCTGCCCCACGGCGCCAATGGCCCGGCAGTCGACGTGATCACCACCAAGGTGGCGAGCGTCATCGGCCAGTTGAAACGGCCCTGATCGCATCGAACCCGCGTCACAGCTGCTGCGCGGTGTTATTCTTCAAGGTCCGGGGCGAGTCTGCTTCGCATGCACCAGGGACCTTCGATGAATCAACTCAATTGGCGCTTGCACCTCGTCGTCCTGGTAGCAGTGGCATTGTTTGTCGTGAGCTTGTTCTTGCCCGCCATTACCTGCCAGCACAGGGCCGCACGAGTCGGGCTCGATGTACTCCGCACCGGATGGGCGGGTTTGCTGATGCTCGACCCCCGCTGGTACGCCAACCCGATGGCGCTGGTCCTGGTGTATCGCTTGCTGTTCGTGAAAACAGCAGGCTTCAACCCGGTACTTGGCGTACTCATTCTGTTCTGTGCGATATTGTCCCCGCTTCCTTCCATGGCCTGCGGGGGCGGCGCAGGTGGTCCGGAGGCATCCGTCGGCCTGGAGCCAGGCGGCTTTCTCTGGATGGTTTCCATGATCACCATCGCGATCTGCGGTTTGGGCAAGGGCAGGGCGCCCGAGGAAGGTGTGGAGACGCTAGTCGTCGAGGAGAAATCATGACAGTCAAGCGTATGGACAACGTCGGCATCGTGGTGGAAGACATCGATGCCGCCATTGCGTTCTTCGTCGAGCTTGGTCTCGATCTCGAGGGGCGTGCCCCGATTGAAGGAGACTGGGCGGATGGCGTGACCGGATTGCCCGGCATGCGCGTCGAGATTGCCATGATGCGTACGCCGGACGGCCACAGCCGGCTCGAATTGTCCCGTTTCCTCGCGCCGCCCGTTGTTGCCGATCACCGCGTTTCCCCTGTGAACGCGCTTGGTTACCTGCGCGTCATGTTTACCGTCGACGACATCGACGATACGCTCGTCCGGCTCGGCAAACGCGGCGCGACCCTGGTCGGCGACGTGGTCCAGTATGAAAACATGTACCGGCTATGCTATATCCGTGGTCCCGAAGGAATTCTCATCGGGCTCGCCGAACAGCTCGGGCAGCAGGCTTCCCGCGAGAATTCCATAGCGCGTTCAGACTTCTAAACGGAGGAAAATGATGACACGCGTTCGCGTTGAGGGCTTCACCGTCTCGCTCGACGGATACGGAGCAGGTCCGCATCAAGATTTGAACAATCCGCTCGGCATTGGCGGGACGGAACTGCACCAGTGGCTCATGCCAACCCGTACCTTTCAGCAAGCCTTGTTCGGCCAGGAAGGCGGTACGACCGGGGTTGACGATGATTTCGCCGCCCGTGGCTTCCAGAATGTCGGGGCCTGGATTCTTGGAAGGAATATGTTCTCCCCCGATCGTGGCGACTGGCCGGACACCAGTTGGAAAGGCTGGTGGGGAGACAATCCACCGTACCACGTTCCCGTCTTCATCCTGACGCACTATGCTCGTCCCGCCATTGAGATGGAAGGCGGTACGACCTTCCACTTTGTCACCGGCGGTATTCGCGAGGCGCTCGACCGTGCACGGGAAGCCGCCGGCGGAAAGGATGTACGGATCGGCGGCGGGCCGGACACAATCCGCCAGTTCCTGCGCGAGCGCCTCATCGACGAATTGCACCTGGCAATCTCGCCGGTCCTGCTCGGCCAGGGAGCGCCGCTGTTCGAAGGGCTGGACTTGCGGGGGCTGGGATACGAATGCGTGCAATCCGTGGCGTCGGAGAAGGCCACACACGTCGTACTGCGCCAGATGGATTCCCAGGGAAAACCCGAATGACACGACTCGTATCGGGATTGATCATCGCCTTCGTGTCAGCCAACTCAATCGCCGCTGTGCCGAAGATGTGCCCAATTGCTGGCGAGGCCATTCATTGGCAAGCCGACTATTGCCTGTACGAGGTCGGGACCGACGACATTATTGCCGCTGACCCTTGCCTTGATCGTGAGGCAAAAAAAAGTCTTTCGAAATGCGTGCAAGGAAAAAGCCCATTACAAGCGCTTGATCTGCGAGCGGATCATTCAGGACGGCAGCAGATCCGGTACCGTCAGAAGCTGCGTCCGGGACCGGACCTTCATCGGACCCACCGTTCGCAACGGTGGCGCATGACCACCGGCCCAAAAATCGAACAGCAGGCTATTCCTGGTTGTATCGCTGGAATACCGACGTTGTCCCGTTAGAGAGTACCAGCAGCACATCATAAGGATCCTTGCGCGGACCTTCCATGCCCGGCGAGCCCATGGGCATCTCAGGTACGGCTAGCCCCCTGGCTTTGGGTTTTTTTGCAAGCAGGCGATGAATGTCGGCCGCCGGCACATGGCCCTCGATGGCATAGCCCTGAATCAAGCCCGTATGGCAGGAACCAAGACTGGCCGGAATGCCCGCCTTGTCGCGGTAGACGGATGGATCGGGCACATCGTGCGCACGGACAGTGAAGCCGTTCGCTTGCAAATGTTTTACCCAGACGCCACAACAACCGCAGGTGGCGCTCTTGTAGACATCAATGACGGGCGCAGCGGTTTTGGCCTGGACGGGGGTACCCAGTACGGCGAGGGCGGCGAGGGAAAAGTGACGGCGGTTCATGGTGCTTCCTTGTTGGCCCGACAGCAGGCTGGAACGGCACTCTACCATGCCCTAGTATCGCAGCATCGCCGGCGCCAGTTCAGGTCCCATGTGGCGCGCAAAAATGGCTTCCAGCGTGCCATCCTGCCGCATCGCGGCAATGGTTTGCGCGAACAGCGCTGCAGTCGCCTCGGGTACGCGCTTTCTCGACAGCACCATGTTGCCCACCAGCGGGTCATGCCCCCAGTCCATCACCCTCATCCCCGCAGCAGCCGTTTCGGCGCGTATCGGCACCCAGCTCGTTTGCAGCGCGATCACGGCATGCACGCGCCCGATTCTGGCAAGCCGTATCAAGGCCGTCACATCCACTGCGTCGTAGACCCGGCCTTGCGCGCGCAGCCTGGCCAACCAGGCATCCAGGGTGGGACCGTGCCGGAAGCTTTTGACGGCCGCAACCTTGTAGCGCGGGTCGGCGGCAAAGTCGTCCAGTGATTGGATGCCGGCGTCGACGTCCTTGTTCAGCAGCAGGTAGTTGCGCGTGGTGATATAGGGAATGAAGTAGGCAAAAGCTTCGCGTTCGGGCGTGGTCAGGCCGGACGTTGTCATGTCGAGCAGGCCCGCTTCCATCATGGTCCAGATGCGCACCCGCGATTCCAGCTGCGCTTCCAGTTTGCAGCCGGTCCGGCGCGCCAGCTCGGCGATTACGTCATGGTCGATGCCGCGCCAGTGTCCGTCTGCCTGGCGCGAACTGAGGGCGCCATGGTCGTAGTAGGCCACTTTGTAGCTGCCGCAGGCATCGGCGTTCCCGTGCAACAGGATGGCGAGCAGGCAGGGCAGGAGAGCGCGAGTCTTCACGGGCGTCGTCTGAAAAAAGCGACCAAGTGTCGCTCTGCAATGCTACTCCATTATTCATGGGTGGAGGCGAGTATTGCCGTGGCTGAGCCGGCAAAATGCCGCCCGGCTTCACGCGCAGCGCACAAAGGCTTCACATTCCAGTCGCAAGATGAGTCCTTCCACCACGGAGGATGAAATGGTACAGATCAAACAACTGGTATCGGCGGCCCGCACCATGATTTCCATGCAGGTCGGCTTGTCTGTGGGCGCCTTGCGCGTGGTCGGCATGCTCCGGGAACTGGGTGAGCCCTACGAAACCCGGCACGGCGTGTTCGCCGAATTCATGATGGCCATTCCCGCCGATATCCCGGTCGGTACGGCCAGGCTGTACTGGACCCCGCAAGCGCTGCTGGACAGGGATGCGGTGCTGGCCGCTATCGAGGCGCGATTCAGGAAACGGCTGCTGGAAGAATGTTTCGAGATCATCCGCATGTACAAGCCGGAACAGCCCGCGACTACGCCCGAACCACCGTCCGTGTTTTCTGCCGTATAGCACCAAGGTACAATATTCCCCGCCGGCAAAGTCTTCTATGCTTGATTCATGCGGTGGCAAACAGCCACCGAAACTCAAACAGATAGGGGATACCATCATGAAAAACGCTCAGCGTGCTGCCGCCCAACTCGTCTCCATCCTGGTCCTCGCCGCTGCCGGCAACGCCCAGGCATCGGAAACACCTGCTGTGTTTGATTCGGCCAACTGCAAGGCTGCTTATCCGCGCCAATCGCTGATGAACGAAGAAACCGGTGTCGTGTCGATGCAGTTCCTGGTCTCCGCCGCAGGCAAGGTGATGGAATCGAAACTGGAAAAAAGCAGCGGTTCGAAAAACCTCGACAAGGCCGCGATGACTACCCTGGCTGCGTGCAAGTTCAAGCCGGGCACCAAGGACGGCGCACCAGCGCAAACCTGGACCAAGGTCGAATACGTCTGGGCGCTGTAAGTCCGTTCTAGCGGCTGCCCTGATAAACCAGCTGCAAGCCCGTGGCGAACAGGCAGGCGTGGGAAATCCGGTAGAACCAGCTTGTGTTCACGCGGTTCTGCAGCCATACACCCAGCCAGACGCCCAGCGGCACCAGCGGCGCGAGCACCAGCGAGGTGACCAGGTTGGCCGCGGAAAACTGCCCCAGCCAGGCGTAGGGCACCAGCTTGACCGCATTGACGACCAGGAAGAACACGCTGATGGTGGCCACATAGGTCACCTTGTCCAGCCGCTGCGGCAGCAGGTAGACCATGACGGGCGGCCCGCCTGCATGCGCAAGAAAGCTGGTAAGGCCTGACGTGGCGGACCAGAAAGTCCCTTTGACCACTGAAGCGCCTGCGGCATGCTGGCGCGCAGCAAGTCCCAGCCAGGTATTGATCGCAAAGGCGACGGCGATCGCGCCGACCGCAATGCGGATCTGGTTTTCCGACATGAGCCCGAAGGTAATCGTGCCGATGGCGATCCCCAGCAGGGCGCCTGGCAGCATGATCTTCAGGTTGGCGCTATCCCATTTGCGGAAATAGACCTGCAATCCCACCAGGTCCATCAGGCACAGCACCGGCAGCAGGATCGCGGTCGCTTGCAGCGGCGACATGGCCAGCGCCATGATCGGCACCCCGATGCCGCCAAGTGCGCTTCCGAAGCCCCCTTTCGAAATACCTGTCAGCAGCACGGCAGGTATGGTTACGGCATAGAAGAGGGGATCGTCAATGAGCATCAAAATAGTCTAGCATGGCTGCATGACGTGCATCGCCGCCACGCCCCGCCATCCTGATTACATCCGTTTTTGAAACAATCATTCCCGTTTAGTGGTATTTATCTATCCTGATGGCACAGATATAGTGACACCCTGATTACTCACTCTTTAGGGAACCATATGAATACCGCTCACACCGACGACGCAGGCAAGCTGGTCATCCGCGCAACGCTCGCCATCCTGATCCTGTTCCACGGCTTCGCCAAGCTCAGCCACGGCGCCGGCTTCATCAATGGCATGCTGGAAGGAATCGGCTTGCCGGCCGTGCTGGGCAACCTGGTCTACGTGGGCGAAGTGGTCGCGCCCCTGCTGGTGCTGGCCGGGTTCTGGACCCGTCCGGCGGCCCTGGTCATCGCGGTCAATATGGTGGTCGCCATCCTGCTGGTGCACCTCAAGGACCTCACCCAGTTGTCCGGCACCGGCGGCTGGGCGCTCGAATTGCAGGGCCTGTTCCTGGCCGCGGCCGTCAGCGTGGCCTTGCTGGGCGCCGGCAAGTTCAGCCTGGGCGGCGCAAAAGGCAAGTGGAACTGATTGACCGCAATGCTGTGATCGCTTAGCCTTCTGGTCCGACCATGGAAAGTTGACGATGCCGATCATTACGACCGTTGAAGACTTGCGCGTGCTGGCCAAAAAACGCGTGCCGCGCATGTTCTACGACTATGCCGATGCCGGTTCCTGGACCGAATCGACCTATCGGGCCAACGAATCGGACTTCGCGCAGATCAAGTTCCGCCAGCGCGTGGCGGTCAACCTGGAAAACCGCAGCACGCGCAGCACCATGGTCGGGCAGGACGTGGCCATGCCGCTGGCGCTGGCGCCCACCGGCCTGACCGGCATGCAGCACGCCGACGGCGAAATTCTCGCCGCCCGCGCCGCGGAAAAATTCGGCGTGCCCTTCACCTTGTCGACCATGAGCATCTGCTCCATCGAAGACGTGGCCGCCAACACCAGCAAGCCGTTCTGGTTCCAGCTGTACGTGATGAAGGACCGCGCTTTCGTCGAACGCCTGATCGACCGGGCGAAGGCGGCCAAGTGCTCGGCCCTGGTGCTCACGCTCGACCTACAGGTGCTGGGCCAGCGCCACAAGGATATCCGCAACGGCTTGTCGGCGCCGCCCCGGCTGACCATGGCGAACATCCTGAACCTGATGACCCGGCCGCGCTGGTGCGCCGGCATGCTCGGCACCAGCCGCCGCGGCTTCGGCAATATCGTCGGCCATACCAGCGGCGTCACCGACATGGCGTCGCTGGCGGCGTGGACCTCGCAACAGTTCGACCTGGCCCTGTCGTGGGACGACGTCGCATGGATCAAGCAGCGCTGGGGCGGCAAGCTGATACTCAAGGGTATCATGGACCCCGACGACGCGCGCCTGGCGGCTGGCAGCGGCGCCGACGCGCTGATCGTGTCCAACCACGGCGGGCGCCAGCTCGACGGCGCCCTGTCGAGCATCGCGGCGCTGCCGTCCATCGTCGACGCGGTGGGCGGGCAGATCGAGGTGCACATGGACGGCGGCGTGCGCTCGGGACAGGACGTGCTGCGCGCGCTGGCCCTGGGCGCCAAAGGGGTGTATATCGGGCGGCCCTTCCTGTACGGGCTGGGCGCCATGGGCGAGGCGGGCGTGACGGCTTGCCTGGAAATCATCCGCAATGAGCTGGACCTGAGCATGGCGTTTTGCGGCATCCGCGACGTGAACGACGTCGACCGCCGTATCCTTACTTGCAGCCGAGGACTTTGACGCCGGGCGGGCAGCGCAGGTAGCGTGCGCGGATCTTGCGGTACTGGCCATCCTCGACCATCGCGGCGAGCGCCTTGTTGACGGTGGCCACGAAGTCCGCCGAATTCGACTGTTTGCTCATGGCGAACATGGCCGTGCTGGTCGACACCACCACGCGGCCCGCCCGCAGTTCGTCGGACAGCTTCAGCTGCCCGATCTCCAGTTCGGCGCTGGCCTGGTCGGCGATCATGCCGTCGATCCGGCCCAGGCTCATCATCTTCCAGGCATTGCGGCGCAGCGTGACCGGCACCATATTGGCCTGGAAGCGCGGGTCGGCCTTCAGGGCATCGAATTTGTCGCCATAGGAAACGCCGATCTGCACGCCAAGCCGGAAGCCGGTGCCGAGCATGTCGTCCAGCCTGGCCAGCGGATATTTTTCGGCCACGCCCGGGCCCAGGTAGAGCACGTTCGGCGACTGCAGGGTGGGGATGGAAAAATAGGCGTAGCGCTCGCGCTGCGCGCTGCGGAAGGTGCTGGGGAGGATATCGAGGCGGCCTGCTTCCAGTTCGGCCAGCGCGCGGGCGAAGGGCATTTCGACCAGGCGCATGGCGCAGCCCGCGCGCCGCAGCGCTTCGCGCGCCAGGTCGACATCGAAGCCTTCGACCTTGCCGCCGGCAGTGCGGAAGGCATAGGGCGCATCGTCATACCAGCGGACGGTCTTGGTGCATGCCAGCGCATCGCCGGCGTGGGCCAGCACCAGCAACAACAGGCCCACCATGTTCTGCAATTTCCCCAAACGTCAGCCTCTCCTATGGGCGCAATTGTACACGGCTAGTTGCGCTCCGGCCTGGCCAGGGTCCGGACGCGGATGGCCTCGATCGAGCCGTCGGCCGCCATCGCGCGCAGCACGGCTTCGAGCCTGGGCACCAGCAGCGCGTGCTTCTTGTGGACATAGTGGTAGAGCTCGATGCGTGCAATGGGGGGTGACAGGATCTGCAGGGAGTCGTCGTTCATTTTGGCGATCAGCTCGCGCGCTTCGACGTCGGTCATCAGGGCGATGTCGGTGCGGCCATTCTGCAGCTTGCGCAGCACCAGTTCGTTGGTGGGCGCGGGGTCGACCTTCATGCCCCTGGTGCCGCGTTCGAATGCCTGGATGCCGTAGTGGTAGCCGATGCGGTAGGGACGCAGGCTTTTCCAGCCGTCCGGGGTAAAGCGCGTGCCGCGCGTGACGACGATGGTATCGAACCAGTTGACCGGCACGCCGACCTGCACCAGTTTCGGAAAGCGGGCCGAGAGGCCGGCGATGCGATGGAGCTCGCCGTCGGTGACGCCCAGCGACGCTTCGGCCAGCGCGCGCGCCGCCGGCACCGCCTTGAAGCGCACCGGCATATCGAGCTTGCCGTAGGCCTCGACCAGCACGGCGCGTGTGACCTGTTCCATGACCTGGCCCTGGTCGATCATCCCGATGGTCAGCTCCTGCCCATGGCCGCGCAGCGGCACCAGGGCCGCCAGCAGGGCGCCGGCTGAAAGCACCAGCCGCGCCGCGGGAAAGGAGGGAATCACTGTCATGCCTCCAGTGTAGCAAGTTCAGAACCGGTTCAGCGCAATCTCGTCGGCATTCCCCGGTCCGTTGACTATCCTGAAGTGGGTGGTACGAATCGGGTTGAACTCGTTGTAGCGGCCTTCCCTGGCTTCCTCGGGCGTCTGGACCAGTGCGAACACTTGCCTGGCCTGGAAGGCGCGCGCGGCGCCGTCGACCACGACCTTGTAGCGCAGCGTGTAGTGACCGTAGCTCATGGAATTGAGCGCGTAGCTCCTGCCGCTGTGCACGAACATGCGGTGCGCTTCCCGGCCGTCGTCGCGGTACAGGCGCACTTCCACATCATGGCGGCCGCTGGTATTGTCGATGTCGAAGGAGACCGGTCCTTTCAAGAAGGTGCCGTTGTTCGCAAACACATAGCCGTGTTCCGGGCGCTCTCGCTGCGCCGCTTGCTCGGCCACGGGCGAGCCGTCGTCCTCGTCCTCGACGCCGGCTGCATTGATCAGGAAGGCGCCGGCAATCAGGATCACCAGCGCCAGGGCCGACACGGCGGCCACCCGGACGGCGAACCTGGCTTGCCAGTGTTCCGGTTCCGGCGCCGCCACCGGCGCGCTGCGGACCGGTGGGGCGGCCACGCGCCGCTCCTGGTGCGCGATCCAGTTGTCGTGCCTGGCGCGCCGCTCAGGGTCGCTCAGCACATCCCAGGCTTTGTTGATCATCTGCATTTTGTGCATGGCATCGGGCGCCGGATTGCGGTCCGGATGGTATTTCTGCGCCAGCAAGCGGTACGAGGCCTTGATGTCGGCCAGCGGGGCATCGCGCATGACGCGCAAGTTGTCGTAATGGGTTTCCACCGTCTGCGCCATGCTCAATCCCGGACCAGGTGGCGGAAGGTCGGCTCGATGTGCCTGGCATGCAGGTGGCGCACGATGTCTTCCAGCGTCGCATCGGCGAGCAGCAGGCCGGCCGGCGCCGCTGGCGCTGGCGTACTTTCCTTCACCGGCTGCAGGATGGCCAGGGCATGCCGGAACTGCGCGTCGCTGATGCACTGCACGCCTTCCAGCAAGGCGGACTGCCCGGCGAACGGGGGCGCCATGTCCAGCCCGGCTTCGGCCGCGAAGGAAGCGCCCAGGCCCGGATGGATGAAGGCCGCCCATTTGCCGGTGCGCGGATGCAGGCAGGGCGGCAGCTCAACGGCCGCATCGGGCGCCGGCGCCATGGCGGGAAAACGACGCGTGCGCAGCAGTTCAAGGAATTGCCTGACTTCGGCCAGCGGCAGCGGGGCGGCCAGCGACAGCCAGAGGGCGTAACCGTCGGCGCCGGAAATGCTCACCGCCGGCGCCGGCAGTCCCAGTTCGGCCTGCAGGGCATTGGCGACCTCGCATAACAGGGTCCAGTGGTCCGCTTCCCCGTCATCGGCCTGCTTGTGGAAGGGGATGACGATGGCGCGCGTGCGGCCGTCGCCGCTTGCCAGGCTGACGGGGACGGCGGCCTGTCCGAGCAGGTGCTGCTCCAGAGCGGCAGGGGACAGTGTGCCAGGCTGCAAGTACAGCCTGCTCAGTTCGGAAATGTATTTTTGCATCTGCTTCCTATGTCGGTGCGCCATTCTGACATAGGAAGCGGGAAATGTAGCCGAAATAGCCACCCGGGCCGGTTTGCGGCCTGGACGGTGTTCTGCGGAACCGGTTTTTCAGGACGTGTGCGGCGCTTGACGGCGCAAACGGGCTGGGATAACTTTTAGTATGCGTAATATTTTTACCGAAGATAATCGCCAGGAAGGAGGCGCGATGCCCGGTTCCGTGCCATTGAAGGAAGTGCTGGCGACCGGTCAGCTGGCGTTGCGCCCGCGCCTGGAAAAAGATCCTGCCTTGCTGGCCGACGCCTTGCAGGCGCTGTCGGCGGCGCGCCAGCTTGGTCCGGACGCGCTGCTGGCCGCGCTCGCGGCCCAGGCCCGCCTGTTGTGCGGCGCCCATTCGGCCGGCGTCAGCATCTTTGCATCGAACAAGCTCGATTACCTGAACTGGGCCGCGGTGAGCGGCATCCTGGCCCCCTACCAAGGCTGCCGCTTTCCGCTACGCCACAGCATGTGCGGCCTGTGCCTGGAACAGCGCGCGCCGCAGCTGTTCCATTATCCGCACAGCTATTTTTCCTGGATGGCCCTGAACGGCATCGCGCTCAGGGAAAGCCTGGTGGTCCCCCTGGGCGAAGCGGGCAAAGCGATCTACGGCACGCTGTGGCTGGCCGCGCACGATGCGACCGCGACCTTCAGCCTGGCCGATCGCGACGTGCTGCTGGCGCTGGGCGCCCATGCCACGGCAGCGCTGCACGCGCAAGCGCCAGCCTAGTCCAGGATGGGGAAGTTGGCGCTGCGCGCCGGCTCGCGCACGATGGCATGGTGCACCGCGATCGGGCCCGACACGGCATGCAGGTCGGCCAGCAGGAACAGCCAGCGATGGGCCTGTTCGCGGGTGAGTGCCTGGATGTCGAGCGATTCTTCCGCTTCCCAAGTCAATTTGACGATTTGCCAGATTTCATCGTTCTGGCGGACGCACCAGAGTGCCCCGCCACGTTCGATGAAATCGCGTTCCCTCGGTGTTAAGTGCAACATGTTTCCCCCGCGAATATCTACCTTCAGGTAAGTCTGCCCGGTAACTCTTGCTGGCTCTGTTAGTTACCACGCATAAAGACGTTGAACAGGCGTGAATAAATGCCGAAAAACGTTCCGACCTGCAACACTGCTATTTGATCACTCTGATAAAATCAACAAAATTGAGCGATGCAGATGGTCCGTTTTGCGAACACTTGGTCAGCCGGACTTTGCTTGGCCCGGCTGCTGTTCAACGCACAGAAATTCCATCGACTATGGCCATGTCACGTTCCGCAACCGCGTTTGACTCTTCTTCTTCCATTCGGTTCAGCCTGGGTACCTTGCTCTGGTTCCTGGCGCTGGCATTGCCGGCGCAAGCGGCCGCCGATCCCGACGTCCAGGAGCTTGCCGACCTCAGCCTTGAGGACCTGGCCAACACCCGCGTGACCTCGGTCTCGAAACGCTCGGAACCGATCGGCGCCGCGGCCGCGTCGGTGTTCGTGATCACCGGCGAAAGCATCCGCCGCGCCGGCGCCACCACCTTGCCCGAAGCGGTGCGGCTGGCGCCCAATATCCAGGTGGCGCGGGTCGATGCGCGCAACTACGCGGTGACCGCGCGCGGCTTCAACAATGCCTTCGAAAACAAGCTGCTGGTCCTGATCGATGGACGCAGCGTGTATTCGCCGCTGTTTTCCGGCGTGTTCTGGGATGCCCAGGACGTGGTGCTGGAAGACGTGGAGCGGATCGAAGTGATCAGCGGTCCGGGCGCCACCCTGTGGGGCGCGAATGCGGTCAACGGCGTGATCAACATCATTACCAAGGCGGCCGGCGCCAGCCAGGGCGTGCTGGCCAGCGTCAGCGGCGACCGCGAACACAGCGTGGGCACCCTGCGCCATGGGGGCGCGCTCGGCGATGGCGGCCGCTTCCGCCTGTACGGCAAGACCGTCACCCACCAGAATGTGCTGCGCGAGAATGGCCTGTCCCATCCGACCGGCTACCGGCGCGCCCAGGCCGGCTTTCGCGCCGACTGGGGCCAGCCTGACGAAGGATTGACCGTGCAGGGCGATGCCTATTCCGGCGCCTTGCACCAGCTCGGGACGGCCGACATCACGATCGCCGGCGCCAACCTGCTGGGCCGCAAGACGCTGCGCCTGGCGGGCGGCTCCGAAGTCATGGCCCAGGCTTACTGGGATTTCACCGAACGCAAGCAGCCGAACGCCTTCATCGAACACTTGAATACGGTGGACCTGCAGTTCCAGCATTCGCTGAGCCTGGCGGCGCGCCACCGCATCGTGTGGGGCGGGGGCTACCGCCTGGCCATGGACCGGCTGATCAACGGTCCATTCAGCTTCCTGCCGGCCGAGAAGAATCTGCACTGGGGCAATGTGTTCATCCAGGATGAAATCGACCTGAGCGCCAACCTGCGATTGATCGCCGGCGCCAAGTTCGAACACAATAACTATACCGGCATGGAATTCCTGCCGACGCTGCGCCTGGCGTGGAAGCCGGGCGCCACCAGCCTGGCCTGGGGCGCCGCCTCGCGCACCGTGCGCGCGCCGTCGCGCACCGACCGCGACATCTACAGCCCGAGCAATCCGCCGATCGTGGGCGGCGTGCCGCGCTACGGGATCGCCGGCGGGCCCGACTTCGATTCCGAAGTGGCCAATGTGCTCGAACTGGGCTACCGGATCCAGGCCACGCCCTCGGTCTCGTTCTCGGCGACCGCTTTCGCCAGCGACTATGCGCGCCTGCGCACGCTCGAGCCGAACCCGAACGGCCCGGGCGCGGTATTCCTCAACAAGGCCAGCGGCACGGCCCGGGGCCTGGAACTGTGGGGCGCATGGCAGGTGGTGCCGGCCTGGCGCCTGTCGGCCGGCCTGGTGTCGCAGCGCATCGATACCGAACTGGCGCCCGACAGCCGCGACGCCAGCGGCGCGTTCGGGCTGGCCACCACCGATCCGGACCTGCACTGGAAGCTGCGCTCCTCGTATGACGTGGCGTCCGGCCACAGCATCGACCTGATGCTGCGCTATTACGGCAAGCTGGAACGCCCGGCCGTGCCGGCTTACCGCGCGCTGGACCTGAACTACATCTGGCAGATCAACCGCCATCTCGAGCTGTCGGTGACGGGCACCAACCTGCTCGACGCCGCGCATGTCGAATACGGCCCCGCGCCGAACCGCGCCGCGTACCGGCGCAAGGTGGGCGTCAAGCTGGTCTGGCGCATGTAGGCGATGACAGCCTGGCGCAAGCTGGTCGTCGTGCCCGCCCTGGCATGCCTGTCCCTGGCCATGGGCGGCCCGGCGCGCGCCGAGGGCGGGGCGGCGAGCGAAGATGCGGTCAAGGCAGCCTATCTTTACAAGCTGCGCAATTACATCGAATGGCCGCCGCGCGCCCGTGCGCCGGGCGACGCCATGACCGTGATCGGCATCGTCGGCGCCGACGAGGTGGCCGGCCAGCTGCAAGCCATGCCCGCGCTGCGCGATCCGCGCAAGGCCCCGGTCACGGTGCGCCGCCTGCGCACCGGCGATGCGCTGTCCGGCGTCCATATCCTGTACGTGGGCGCAAGCTACTGGACGCGCGCCGGCCCCATGGTGGCGCAGGCGGGCGCGCTCGCGATCCTGGTGGTCAGCGAAACGGAAGGCGCCCTGGCCGAAGGCAGCATGATCAATTTTCGCCTGGCCGATGAACGCATCCGGTTCGACATCGCGCTCGACACGGCCGAGAAGGCCGGCCTGAAGATGAGTTCGCAGTTGCTGACCCTGGCCCTGTCCGTGGCCAGGGAAAGGAAAAAATAGCGATTTTCTCCTTGCCCCGCGCATAGTGCGGTAAGGTACGATTTTTCCGCGAAAGGCCGGGGCGTGACGATCGACGAGCCAACCTTGATGCTAGTGCTGGGCGTGGCGGCCCTGACCGCCAGCGCCATGTTCCTGGCCCTGGCCGCATTCGCCCGCCACATCCCCGGCGTGCGCTTCTGGGCCATGGGCAGCATGGCGGTCGGCTTCGCCACCATCCTCGACGGTCCCCGTTTCGTGTCGGACTGGCAGCTCGCTTCCATGCTGTTCAACGTGCCCTTCAGTATCGGGCAAGCCTTCATCCTGGCCGGCACCATGCAGTTTTGCGCCCGCCCCAGGGCCACCAGCATGCTCTGGCTGATGGCCGTGCTGGTGGCGGTGCTCACCGCCGTATTGACCTATATCGTTCCGGACAGCGTGCTGCGGATCGGATCGCTGTCCCTGTACCAGGCCGCCATCAACCTGTGGACCGCGTACATCCTGTGGCGCCATGCCGACCCCTTCGCGCGGCGCGCCTTCCGGGTCGCCGCCGTGGTGGCCCTGTTCCAGTCCGCCGCGGCCCTGGCCCAGGGTGTGCTGGTCGTCAACAGCACGCTGGCGGTCACCTATGCCTCGCCCGAAATGCCGCTGGCAAATATCATCAGCTGGGCCGGCGCCATGCTCAATGTCCTGGTCGGCAACTGGATCCTGTTCCTGCTGATCATGCTGCGCCTGGTGGCCGACCTGCGCGTGGCGGCCGAGCGCGACCTGCTGACGGGCTTGCTGAACCGGCGCGGCATCCGCGCGCGCATCGACGCCATCCTGCATCGCGGCCAGGGCGGGGCCGGCTCGATGGGCATCATGATCCTCGACATCGATCACTTCAAGCGCATCAACGATACCCACGGCCACGACATGGGCGACCGGGTGCTGGTCATCATGGGCAAGGTCTTGCTGGCCATGCGCTTGCCGGGCGCTACGCCCTGCCGCTGGGGCGGCGAAGAATTCTGCATCGTGGTCGACGGCATGGGGCGCGACGCCATGCTGGCGCTGGCCGACCGGGTGCGCAGCCAGTTCCAGGCCGACTCGGCGGCGCTGGACGGCATGGAGCGGGGGAGCACTGTGAGCGTCGGCATCGCCAGCGCGCGCCTGGACGCGGGCTTCGACATGTCGCAGCTCGTTTCGCTGGCCGACGCCCAGCTCTACCAGGCCAAGAGCGCCGGCCGCGACCGCGTCGCCTTCGGCGCTTGATTCCGGCCCGCCCCGTATTCCCGATTCCCGCAGTCGCGCCGCACCCTGTACCAAAGTACCAGTGACAGGAAGTCGCCCAGCGCATACAGTAAAGACATGGGCTGCATGCGGGCGGCGCCGACGGGAGGAACACCATGGACAGGGCAGGGAGCATCGAGTTTGAACGCGATGGCGAAGACGCATTGGCGATCGTGCTGCTGGTCGAGGGCGAGCCCGTGGCGCGCAGCCGCTTCCCTGCCAATATCGCCTTCGAAGTGGCGGCGCGCGACCTGACCTCGCTCTGTTTCAAGGACGCGCTGCTGGTGCCGATCCCGACCGACGCGGACACCTTGCGCACGCTGGCGCACGCGGCCGACGAGACCGAGGAAATTTTCACGGTTTTCCGTCTCGTATCGGAATGCGCGTGGTAGTGTGTCATCTTTGCTGCTGCAAGGAATGAACGATCCATGGTTTCATCAAGAGCGGGTGTGCTGGTGCATATCGTCGATGACGACGCTTCCCTTCGTACCGCCTTGTCGCGCCTGCTTGGCGGGGCGGGCTTCCAGGTAGTCGCCTACGATTCGGCCGCCAGTTTCATGGCCGTGCCGCCCAATGACGCGCCCGGCTGCATCCTGCTCGACGTCAATATGCCGGGCCTGTCCGGCCTGCAGCTCCAGGATTACCTGAACCAGGTCCACAGCCCCTTGCCCATCGTTTTCCTGTCCGGGGAAGGCGACATCGCCATGAGCGTCAAGGCCATCAAGGCCGGCGCCGACGATTTCCTGTCCAAACCCGTCGCCAGCGACGACTTGTTCAATGCCATCGAACGGGCCGTGCAGCGCTATGAAGGCGCCGCGCGCGACCGGATCGCGCTGCGCGACATGGCCAGCCGGGTCCAGTCGCTGACCCCGCGCGAGCTCGAAGTGTTCGGCCTGGTGGTGCAGGGCTTGCTGAACAAGCAGATTGCCTATGAACTGGGCAATACCGAACGCACCGTCAAGGAGCACCGCCGCAGCGTCATGGAAAAGATGCAGGTCGAGTCCCTTGCCGAACTGGTGCTGGCGGCCTCCCGCCTGGGCATGCTGAAGGCCTGATCCTTCGCTACCTGTACCAAGGTACCAGTTACAAGCGCGCTGCCAGGACCTACAGTGAGACATCTGAACTGTTGCACTAGGTAAGCACATGAGCCCTTCACTTCCCGTCATCGCCCTGGTTGAAAACGATGTACCGACCAACCGGGCCTTCGCGCGCCTGCTGCGGGCGCACGGCTACGCGGTCGAGGCCTTCACGTCGGCCGAACTGCTGCTGTCGCGGACCACGCCCGGCACGCTCGGCTGCATCCTGCTCGACATCGACCTGGACGGCATGTCCGGCCTCGAGCTGCAGCAAGTGCTGCGCGCGCAGCACATTGCCGTTCCCATCATCTTCATCACCGGACGCGACGATCCGGGGGCGCGCATCGCCGCCCAGGCGCGCGGCTGCAGCGGCTTCCTGCACAAGCCGGTCAAGGCCCATGTCCTGGTCGAAGCCATCGAATCGGCCATCGCCAACAATCACGCATCACTATAAAAATAACGATACATGCAAGGGAGACACCATGTTCAAGAATGTTGCCATCAAGACCAGGCTGATCGCCATCATCGCCTTCATGCTGTGCTCGTCGGTGCTGATCGGCGCCGAAGGGATGCTTGGACTGGGCGCCTCGAATGCCTCGCTCAAGACCGTGTATGAAGACCGGCTGGTGGCCCTGGGCCAGCTCGACCGGGTGATCCGCCTGGCCAACCGGCACCAGCTGATGCTGGCCAAGGCCCTGACGGCAGACCCCGCCGGCAATGCCGCCCAGATGAGCGCGATCGACAAGGATATCGCCGAGGGCGACGCGGTCTGGGCCGCCTACAGCGCCACCTACCTGACCCCGGAAGAAAAGATCCTGGTGGCCGATTTCCAGAAAAAGCGCAGCGCCTACCTCGCATCGGGCGTGCGTCCCGCCGTGGCCGCGGTCCGGGCCCAGGACCTGGCCGGCGCCACCGCCATGGTGCATGGCGCGGTCGACAAGCTGTACGGGGAGGCGCGCAAGCCGCTCGGCGAGCTCATCGAACTGCAACTGGATGTGGGCAAGCAGGAATACCTCGATTCCCAGCGCCGTTTCGAGCAATTCCGGACCCTGTCGATCGCGGCCATCGCGCTCGCTTGCGGTCTCGGCATCGCGGCGGGCTTGTGGCTGATCCGTTCCATCACCGTGCCTCTGGACACGGCCATCGGCGTGGCCGCGGAAATTGCGGGCGGCAACCTGGCGCAGGATATCCGGGTCGATTCGACCAATGAACTGGGCCGCCTGCTGCAAGCGCTCAAGGACATGGCCGCGGCCCTGAGCACCACCGTCGGCGAGGTGCGCGCCAGCAGCGAAACCATCGCCGCCGCCTCGGGCCAGATCGCCAGCGGCAACCTGGACCTGTCCTCGCGCACCGAGGAACAGGCCGCCAGCCTGGAGGAAACCGCGTCCTCGATGGAAGAATTGACCTCGACCGTGAAACAGAATACCGACAATGCCCGCAGCGCCAACCAGCTGGTGACGACCGCCTCCGGCCATGCCCAGGCCGGCGGCGCGGCGGTCGGCAAGGTGGTCGCCACCATGGGCTTGATCAAGGATAGCTCGCGCCGCATCAGCGACATCATCGGCGTCATCGACGGGATCGCCTTCCAGACCAATATCCTGGCCCTGAACGCGGCGGTGGAAGCGGCGCGTGCCGGCGAGCAGGGGCGCGGCTTCGCGGTCGTGGCCAGCGAGGTGCGCAACCTGGCCCAGCGCTCGGCCAGCGCGGCCAAGGAAATCAAGGCCCTGATCAATGAATCGGTGGAAACGGTCGACGCCGGCGGGCGCCTGGTCACCGATGCCGGTGCCACCATCGCCCAGGTGATGACCTCGGTCAAGCAGGTGTCCGACATCATGAGCGAGATCGCCGCCGCCAGCGAAGAGCAGAGCGCCGGCATCGAACAGATCAACCAGGCCGTGGTGCAGATGGACCAGGTCACCCAGCAGAACGCCGCCCTGGTCGAGGAATCGGCGGCCGCCGCCGCCAGCCTGCAGCACCAGGCCGTGGCGCTGGCCAGGGCCGTGAGCGTGTTCGTGGTCAGCCGGGATACGGCGGCGCCGGCCCGGGCCCGTCCGCCGCGCCCGGCGCGCCCGGCCGCACCGGCGCCGCGCCTGGCCGCGGCCGACAGCTGGACCAGTTTCTAGGATGCCCGCATGCATACATGCTGCTGCGGGCGCAACTGTAATTGAGTTTCGCGACCTTTCCGGCTATGATCAGGCGCAAGAGTGACAACCAAGCCAGCGCCTGTTTGGAGAGCGCGCCCATGAAAGCTGACGATTCGGACTTGCTTGGACAGCGCGGCGACATCCTGGTGGTCGAGGATACGCCGGCCTCGCTGCGGCTGCTGACCTCCCTGCTGGGAAAGGCCGGCTACCGCGTGCGCGAAGCGCCCGATGGCGAGCTGGCGCTGTGGAGCGCGCGCGCCAAGCCGCCCGACCTGATCCTGCTCGACGTGCGCATGCCCGGCATGGATGGCTATGAAGTGTGCCGCCAGCTCAAGCAGCACGCCTTGCTGCACGAAGTGCCGGTCATTTTCCTGTCGGCCTTCGGCGACACCGACGACAAACTGCGCGGCTTCGAAGCGGGCGGGGTCGATTTCATCGCCAAACCCTACGATTTTCTTGAAGTCAATGCGCGCGTGGCCGCCCACCTGAAGCTCTCCCGCCTGCAGAAATTGCTGGCCTATCAAAACGAAAACCTGCAGCAGCTGGTCGAGGCCAAGGCCCAGGAATTGTCGCGCGCCCAGATCGCGCTGGCGGGCGAACGCCACCAGCGCGACATGGCCGAGCGCGAAGCCCAGATGCGCCTGGCCGAAATCGCCCACATGAACCGCAACGCCAGCGCCACCGTCTATTGCGCGGCCCTGGTGCACGAACTGAACCAGCCGCTGGCCGCCATCCTCAGCAATGCCGAAGCGGCCGAACTGTTCATCGGCATGCAGCCGCCCCAGCTGGGCGAAATCGCCGAGATCCTGGGCGACATCCGGCGCGACGACTTGCGCGCCAGCGAACTGATCCAGCGGATGCGCGCCATGCTGCGCAAGTCCGAAGTGGCGGCCGTCGAGACCGACCTCAATGCGCTGGTGCGTACCACCGTCACGCTGCTCGCGTCCGAGGCGCGCTCGCGCAAGATCGAGCTGCGCGCGGCGCTGCCGCCCACGCCGCTGGCGGTGGCCGCCGATCCCATCCAGCTGCAGCAAGTGATCGTCAACCTGATCCTCAACAGCATGGACGCCATGCACGCCAACGAGGCGAAGCGCCTGGTGGAAATCCGCACCAGCCGGGTCGAACAGCGCGACGCCCAGGTCTCGGTCTGCGACCACGGCTGCGGCTTCGGCGAGCACCTGGCCCATGTCTTCGAATCGTTCTTCAGCACCAAGCAGCAGGGCATGGGCCTGGGGCTGTCGATTTCGGCGGCCATCGTGGCCGCCCACGGCGGGCGCGCCTGGGCCCAGGACAACCCGGAAGGCGGCGCCACCGTCAGCTTCCGCCTGCCGCTGCTGGCCCCCTGATGCCCATGAAAACGCTCCTGCGCCTGCTGCTTGCCTGCCTGCTGCTGGCCGCCGTGCGGGCGGGCGCCGGCGCGCCGCCGTATTCGCCCGATCCGGCGCTGGCCGACAAGCATGTGCTGGTGCTGGCGCCCTACGGCTATGGCCGGCCCGGCATCGACAGCTATGTGCGCAGCTATGTCGACAGCGTGGGCATGGGCGGGCTGCGCGGCGAAAACATCCATGTCGAATACCTGAACCTGAACCAGAACGCCACCGCCGCCTACCGCAAGGCCAAGCGCGATCTGCTGCTGCAGCAGTACCAGGACACGCCGCTGGCCATCATCGTGGCGCTGCAGCAACCCTCGCTGGACTACCTGCTGGGCGAACTGGATACGCTGGCGCCGGATGCCCACATCATTGCCTTCAACACCACGGCGCCGCCGTCGGCCACGCTGCGCCGCCACAGCCTGCTGATGCCGCCGCCGGACTTGCACGTGCGCACCACCATCCAGCAAGCCATGTTGTTGTTCCCGGAAACGGCGCGCATCATCGTGGCGGCCGGCGCCTCGGATACCGACCAGCGCAACAAGCGCCAGATCGCGTCCGTGATCGCCGAACTGGGCTTGCGCGTGAAGGTCGATTTCACCGACCACCTGGCGCTGGGGCAGATGGCGCCCTACGTGGCGGCGGCGGGGAAGGACACCGTCGTGCTGCTGGCCTCGATCAACCGCGACCGCTACGGCGCCACCGCCACCGCCATCGAAATGGGCCTGGCCGTGGCGCGCGCGGCCAAAGGCCCCAGTTTCATCTTCTTCAGTACCGGCCTGGGCGAGGGCCCGATCGGCGGCGCCGTGGTGCACGTCGAGAGCGTGGCCAAATCGACCGGGGCATTCTCGCTGAAGGTGCTCAAGGACGAACGGGCGGTGCCGCCCGGCCTGTCCTACCTGCCGGTGCCGGCCACCAGCATGTACGACTGGGTCCAGCTTGAGCGCACCGGGGCCGATCCCGGCCTGCTGCCGCCGGGCACGGTCTTCATCAACCGCCCGGCCTCGGTGTGGGAAGAACACCGCGAACTGGCCATGGCCAGCCTGAGCGTGATCGCCATGCTCAGCGTCTTTACCGGTTTCCTGCTGGTCCAGCGGCGCCGCCTGCGCGTGGCCGAAGCGCGCTTCCGGGTGCTGGTCGAGCATGCGCCCGAAGCGATCGTGGTCTACGACACCCACAGCGGCCGCTTCGTCGACGCCAATTCCAAGGCCGAACGCCTGTTCGGGGTCAGCCGCGCCGAACTGCTGCAAAGCGGGCCGGAGCGCTTTTATGCGGGGCGGCAGCCCGATGGCTTGCCGGTCGTGGAAACCGTGCGCGGCAATGCGCTGCGCAGCCTGGCCGGCGAGGAAATGGTCTTCGAACGCCAGATCCAGACCCCCGACGGGCGCAGCTTTCCCTGCGAAGTGAGCCTGGTGGCGCTGCCTTCGCGCTCGGGCACGCTGCTGCGCGGCGGCTTTGTCGATATCAGCGGGCGCAAGGCGGCCGAGCAAGCCCTGGTGCGCCAGCAGGAGTTGCTCGAAGAGCAGGTGGCGCAGCGCACGGCCGCGCTCTCGCGCGCGGTGGTCGAGGCGCAGGGCGCCAACCGCGCCAAGAGCGTGTTCCTGGCCAACATGAGCCACGAACTGCGGACCCCGCTCAATTCCATCATCGGCTTTTCCCAGATCATGGCCGAATCGACCAGCCTGTTCGACGAAGAAAAACACAACCTGGGCATCATCAATCGTGCCGGCCACCACCTGCTGTCGCTGATCAACGATATCCTGGAACTGTCGAAAATCGAGGCGGGCCAGGTCAAGCTGCAGCCGGCCAGCACGCTGCTCGGCGAGATGCTGCGCGAAGTGCACGACATGATGCGCCTGACGGCCCAGCGCAAGGGCGTGGGCTTGCAGATCGATTGCCCGCTACTGCCGCCGGCGGTGCTGGTCGACGGCGGCAAGCTGCGCCAGGTGCTGATCAACCTGCTCTCGAACGGGGTCAAGTTCACCGACCATGGCAGCGTCACCCTGGCGCTGGCCGTCGAGCCGGGCGCCGACGGCATGCTGCTGCTGCGCTTTGCCGTGCGCGACACCGGCATCGGCATCGACCCCGCCGAACACGAACGCATTTTCGAACCCTTCATCCAGGCCGATACGCCGCGCAGCCTGGCCGGCACCGGCCTGGGCCTGACCATTTCGCGCCAGTTCGTACTCCTGCTGGGCGGGACCATGGAATTGCACTCGCGTCCGGGCGAGGGATCGGAATTCTGCTTTGCGATTCCGGTGCAGGTCGATCCGGCGGCGGCGGCCGCCGAAGCGCCACCGGTCGCCTACGATGCGCCCGCGCTGGCGCCGGCCGCGATCCGCGCCGGCGTGGCGCCGGACGAATTGCTGCTGCTGCCCCAGGGCGTGCGCCAGGACTTGCGCGCGGCCCTGCAGCAGCTCGATATCTCGCGCGTGAACGGCTTGCTGGCCGGCCTCGACGGCGCCCTGGCCGCGGCCATCGCCGCCATGCTGGCCACCCACCAGTACCGCGAGCTGTGCGAACTGCTCGACGCCAGTCTCAGCGAGGAGGCCGCCTGATGACCGTCCCTGCCCATAACGGCGAGATCCTGGTGGTCGAAGACACGCCATCCTCGCTCAAGCTGCTCTCCGAGCTGCTGGGCAAGGCCGGCTATGCCGTGCGCGAAGCGCCGGACGGCGAACTGGCCCTGTGGAGCGCCAACGCGCGCCCGCCCGAACTGATCCTGCTCGACGTGCGCATGCCCGGCATCGACGGCTTCGAGGTATGCCGCCGCCTGAAGCTGTCCGAGACGCTGCGCGATATTCCGGTGGTCTTCCTGTCGGCCCAGAGCGACCTCGATGACAAGGTGCGCGGTTTCGCGGCCGGCGCCATCGACTTCATCGGCAAGCCTTACCAGCCCGAGGAAGTGCTGGCGCGCACCGCCGCCCACATCGCCCTGGCGCGCAGCCAGCGCGCCCTGGCCGCCGCCAATGCGGAGCTGGTGAGCACCATCGCCCAGCTCGAAGCGGCGCGCGCGGAATTGCGGCGCAGCGAAAAACTGGCCGCGCTGGGCGCCATGGTGGCCGGCGTGGCGCATGAACTCAATACCCCGATCGGCAATTGCCTGCTGGCCGCCACCGCGCTCGACGAGCGCAGCGAAGCGTTTTCGGTGACCGCCGCCGCCGGCCTGCGCCGTTCGGAGCTGGACAGCTTTGTCGGCGTGACGCGCGAAGCGAACGCCCTCCTGATCCGCAACCTGCAGTCCGCGGCCGCCCTGATCGAGCGCTTCAAGCAGGTGGCCACCGACCAGGACAGCCTGGTGCGGCGCCGTTTCGACGTCGCCCAGTTGCTCGACGAAGTGGCGGGCGGCCTGGGACCGCGCCTGAAGGCGCGCAATGTGCGCCTGCACATCGAGGTGGCCCCTTTCACGGCCATGGATTCCTTCCCGGGCGCCCTGAGCCAGGTGGTCGGCAACCTGCTGGTCAACGCCCTGGTGCACGCCTTTCCGGCCGAGATGGCCCAGGGCGAGATCCGGATCGCCGCCGCCAGCGATGGCGGGGTGCTGACGCTGCGCCTGTCCGACGACGGCTCCGGGATCGGCGACGCCGACCTGAAACGCGTGTTCGACCCCTTCTTCACCACGCGCATGGGGCAGGGCACCGGGCTCGGGCTGCATATCGTGTACAACCTGGTCACCAATGTGCTGGGCGGTACGATCGAGGCCAGCAGCCGGCCCGGCGACACCAGTTTCGTGCTGCGCTGTCCCTGCAGCGCGCCCGCGCTGGCCGGCAAGTACGCCAGCGCATGAACCCCACCCGCCTTTTCCACCTGTCCGGATGCCGATGAAGCTGCTGCGCTCGCTGAACCTGTCGTATCGCCTGTTTATCCTGATCGGCATCTTCACGATCGGTTTCGCGGTGTACGGGGCCTGGTCCTTCCGCACGCTCGAACAGCTCAAGGTCAATGGCCCGCTGTACCAGGAAATCGTCGATGCCAAGGACCTGATCGCCGACACCTTGCCGCCGCCGCTGTACATCATCGAATCCTACCTGGTCACCCTGCAGATGGGGGACGCCGGCGCCGACCCGCAGGCGCTGTCCGAACTGGAAGCCCGCCTGACCGCGCTGCGCCTGGAACACGATGCCCGCAAGCGCTACTGGAATCCGGAACGCACCGACCGCGAGATGGAAATCATGATCGGGCGCGTGACCGAGCCGGCCGCCAATTTCTACGAGCTGGCCTTCAATGCCCTGGTGCCGGCCGTGCGCGCCGGCGACGCGGCCACGGCCGCGCAGGCGCGCAAGACCATGGCCGCCGTCTACGAACAGCACCGTGTGGCGGTGGACGCCCTGGTGGCGCGCGCCGCGCGCGAGGCGGCGCGCGCCGAATTGTCCGGCGCGCAGCGCATCGATGAGGGTAGCCGCACCATGATGCTGATCCTGTTCGGATCGCTGGGCATCGCCATCGGCGCCGCCGTGCTGATCAAGCGCAGCATCATCGCGCCGCTCGACGATGCGCTCGAACTGGCGCAGCGCGTGGCCGGCGGCGACATGCGCCCCCACGCGCATGCGCGCTACCACGACGAACCGGGTTTGCTGCTCGACGCGCTCGACGACATGAGCGTCAAGCTGGCGGCCACGCTGGAGCAGCGCGCCGGTTCCGAACTGGCGGCGCGGCGCGCGCGCGACATGACGGAACGCCTGATCGAAAGCGCGAACGTGGTCGTGGTCGGCCTCGACCACACGGGGCGCGTCCTCATTTTCAACCGCACCGCCAGCCTGGTGACCGGATACACGCGCGAGTCGGTGCTGCAGCGGGTGTGGGCCGACTTGCCGCTGGTGGGCGCGGCCAACGCGGCGCGCTGGTCGCCCGCCAACGGCTGGGATGCGGTGCGCCTGACCGACGAACACATGATCACCACCGCCGCCGGCGCGCAGCGCTGCATCGCCTGGCAGAATACCCTGCTCGGCGACGAGGGCGGCGAAGTGGCCCTGATGGCCTTCGGGGTGGACGTGACGGAGCAGCGCGCCGCCTTCGAGGAAACGCGCAAGGCGCGCGAACTGGCCGAGGCGGCCACCCGCAGCAAGAGCGAATTCCTGGCCAATATGAGCCACGAAATCCGCACCCCGATGAATGCCGTGATCGGCATGACGCGCCTGGCCCTGAACACCGACCTCGATGCGCGCCAGCGCAATTACCTGGACAAGGTCGACCGCGCCGCGCACGGCCTGCTGGACATCATCAACGACATCCTGGACTTTTCCAAGATCGAAGCGGGCAAGCTGCGCTTCGAGCAGCGCCAGATGCTGCTGGCCGAAACGCTGGACCACCTGGCCGGCATGACCGTCTACAAGGCCCAGGAAAAAGGCCTCGAGCTCCTGTTCGACATCGCCCCCGACGTGCCCCTGGAAATGATGGGCGACCCGCTGCGCCTGGGCCAGGTGCTGCTCAACCTGGTCAACAATGCCATCAAGTTTACCGAGCGCGGAGAAATCATCGTGGCCGTGCGCCTGCTCGAGGAAGAGCCCGAGCACATCGGCTTGCAGTTCGAAGTGCGCGACACCGGCATCGGCATCGCGCAGGAACAGGTGGCGCAACTGTTCGCATCCTTCACCCAGGCCGACGCGTCGACCACGCGCACCCATGGCGGCACCGGGCTGGGACTGGCGATTTCGCGCAAGCTGGTCGAGATGATGGACGGGCGCCTGTGGGCCGAGAGCGTGCCGGGCAGCGGCAGCCGCTTCCTGTTTACCGCGCGCCTGGGCCGGGCGGCCATGTCCACGCCGCGCCAGGCCAGCATCGGCGAACTGCATGCGCTGCGGGTGCTGGTGGTGGACGACAATGCCGCCGCGCGCGAGATCATGCAGGGCATCCTGGCGTCGCTCAATATGCATGCCCATGCCTGCGTGTCGGCCCGGGCCTCGATCGTGGAACTGGAACGGGCCCAGGCGGACGGCGAACCCTACCACCTGGTGCTGATGGACTGGGTCATGCCGGACATGGACGGCCTGGCCGCGATCCGCGCGATCCGCGCCAATCCGGCGATCTCGGGCACGCTGTCGATCATCATGGTCACCGCCTACAGCCGCGACGACCTGCTGGCGCAGGCGGGCGACCTGCAGCAGCTGGGCGTGCTGGACAAGCCGGTCACGCCGTCGAGCGTGCTCGACGCGATCATGCGCGGCGTGCGCGACGGCACCGGGCCCGGCCCGCGCCGCGAGAAGCCGAGGCGCGGCATCGAGGCTGCCCTGAGAACGCTGCGCGGCGCCTCGGTGCTGCTGGTGGAAGACAATGAAGTGAACCAGGAGCTGGCGGTCGACATCCTGGGCGCACTGGGCCTGGAAGTGAGCGTGGCCGGCAATGGCCAGGTTGCGCTCGACATGCTGGCCGGCGCGTCCTACGACGCGGTGCTGATGGATTGCCAGATGCCGGTCATGGACGGCTATGAAGCGACGCGCCTGATCCGCGCCCAGGAGCGCTTCGCCAGCCTGCCGATCCTGGCCATGACGGCCAATGCCATGAGCGGCGACCGCGAACGCTGCCTGGAAGCGGGCATGAACGAACATATCTCCAAGCCGATCAACCAGGAAGCGCTGGCCATCGCGCTGGCGCATGCGATCGGCCCTTCGCGCAAGGGCCATGCGGCGCCGGCGCATGAAGGACCAAAGGCGGCGCTGCGCCAGGCCGGCGTGGATACCGCGGCCGGCCTGGCGCGGCTGCATGGCAACGATCTCGCCTACAACAAGCTGGCGCTGCAGGTGCGGGACTTGCATGGCGTCTTCGACGAGCAGCTCGGCGCCAGCCTGGAACGGGGCGACACGGACCGGGCGCGCCGCATCGTCCACAACCTGCGCGGCATGGCCCTGAACCTGGGGGCGCATGCGCTGGCCGCGGCGGCCGGCAAGCTGGAAGAGGCGATCGCCAGCGGCGGCGACGTGGCAGCCATGCGGGCGGCCCTGCGGGCGCCGTTCGACGCCGTGCACGCGGCCATCACGGCCTGAGGGTTACATCAGCTGCTCGTTGCCCACCACGCCGATATTGACCACGCCCGAGCGCTTGGCCACGGTCAGGATGCCGGCCACCACCTTGTAGGGCGCGGCGCGGTCGGGCCGCAGGTGCACTTCCGATTTGCCGGCCTTCGCCACCACCAGCAATTGCCTGGTCAGGTTGGCGCGGTCGGCCACGGCCGTGCCGTTCCACAGGATGCTGCCGTCGTGCGTGACGCTGATGTCGATCACCAGCGGCGGCGCATCATTGCTGCCCTTGCCGGGCAGGCTCATGTCGACCGACTGGTTTTGCCGGGGGATGGTGATGATCAGCATGATGATCAGGACCAGCATGACGTCGATCAGCGGCGTCATGTTCATCTCGATCATCGGTTCTGCAAGGTTGTGGCTGGTGCTGAGCGAGGCGGCTTTGCTACCCATGATTCCTCCGGGAGTGGTGATGGCGTGGAAATCAGAATAACCCTAAAACTACCAACGCATAGCAATATATTTTCTATTGAATGGTATTTGTTGTCCGATTGCTACAGCCGCCTAGCGTTCGAAAGGACGCTTCCCCAGGAAAGGCAGCAGCGGCGCCTGCGCTCCGGCGGCCCCCACTTCGGGCAGGCACAGCATGACGTCGATGGCCTGGCTGCCGCTGGCGTCGGCCTGGAGGGCGCTGGCATTGCCCACGTGCCCGTGCGGCACGCACAGCGAGGGATGGTCGAAGGGCGCCTTGCGAAAGCGCACCCGCTCGTCGGTGAGCGAGAGCAGGAAGTCGACCAGCTCGTCCTTTTCCCGCTGGACCAGGCCGAGCGGATGGATGGCCGGATCGGGGACCGGCTGGTTTTGCGCGGTAAAGTCGCCGCCGCGGTTGTAAAAGTCCAGCACCTGCATCAGGGTCGCCTTGCCGCCGTTGTGGAAATACGGGCCGGTCAGTTCCACGTTGCGCAAGCCGGGCGTCTTGAAGGCGCCGTCCAGGGCCGTCAGCGCGGCCGGGTCGACCGGCTCTTCATCGAAGCCGGTGCCGAGCAGGTCGGTCCTGCCGATCTGCGACATGCGCACTTCGGACAGGGGCAGGCCGAAGGGGTCGAAGCCGCCCACGCCGGGATCGTCGGCGGTGGGCCGCACGCCCGTATTGAAGAAGCCATTGTCGTAGCGGAAGACCGTGTCCTTGGCGCCGGCGCGCTGGTCGAGCCGTCCTTCGTCCTTGACGCTGGCGAAACTGGCGCTGGTAAATTCCGCGCCGTTGTGGCAATGCACGCAGCCGGCCTTGCCGCGGAACAGGGCCAGGCCGCGCAGCTGGCGGGCGGTGAGGGCGCTGCGGTCGCCCTCGGCGTAGCGGTCGAAGGGCGCGTCGTCGGAGACCAGGGTGGCCTGGTAGAGCTGCAGGGCGACGCCGAAGAACAGGGCGAAATTCGCTTCCATGACCGTGGCCTCGTCGCGCGCCGGGATGGCGCGGCTGCCGTTGCCGCTGGTGCTGCGGGGCAGGTCCATATTCCTGGCGGCGAGCGCGCCCGCGCTGGCGAACTTGATGCGGACGGGCGAATCCCAGTATTCGCCCTGGAAGGCGCGTTCGATCAGCTTGCCGTACGTGAGGCTGCCCAGGGGCAGCCGGCCCAGCACGCTGTCGCTGCGCGACACGGTCTGGCCCGCCAGCGGCTCCATGCCGATCAGCTTCTTGCCCAGGTTGACGAACACGCGGCCGCGGCAACTCATTTCGTTTTCGCTCAGCGGCGGGCCGGAGGCGAGCGAGGCCAGCGGCGCGAACTGCAGCGCATAGCGGACCTGGCGCAGCACGCCATCCTCGACCTTCCATACCATCACGTCCGGATTGCGCAAGCCGAAGGGCTCGGCGCCGTTGTACACATTGTTGGCGCGCCCATCCCAGAAATTGCGGAAGTTGAATACCGTGTTGATGACGCTGGGCGCATTGCGCGGCTCCACCCGGCGCGTGTTGATGCCATGCAGGTTGAAGCCGGAACCGCCGTGCTCGACGGCATCGGACACCAGCATGCAGGAGTCGGCCGTGCCGGCCGGCGACACGGCGCCGAAGTCGCGGGTGAAGACGCCCTGGGACGAGACGACATCGTTGCGGTCCTGCGTCATGCTGGCCGCGTCGTCGAGGTCGGCATGCCGGGTCAGCGGAAAGTCGTCCGCCGTGAGGGTGTAGTTGGGCCCGCCCAGCTGGAAGGTTTTGTCGCCGGCCAGCAAGCCCGGATTGAGCTGGTTGCGGATCCGGTTGTCGGCGCCGGCATGAAAATGGCAGCTCGCGCAGGCGGTCCGGTTGTCGCTGCCCACGCGGGTATCCCAGAACAGGGCCTTGCCCAGCGCGATGGCCGCGTCCTTGTCGCGGATCAGGTCCAGCGCTTCCGCATCCGACATGCCCGGCACCGCCACGCTCTTGAGCGAGGCGATCGGGGCCGGTTCTTCCGGCTCGTCCGGTTCGTCCGTGCGCGCGCCCACCACGCCGAGCATGATCGCGGCGAGCGCACCGGCCAGGATCACGTAGAAACCGGCCGCGATGCCGCGTTCGATGCCTTGCAAACGGCTGCGGATGGCAGCGGTGAATTGTCTGAATTTCTGTAGCATATTGCCTCCCAAACCTGCGTGGCGCCGGTGTCTTGCCTACGTTAGCGCGGCGGGAAAGGCGGGCTGTACGGCCCCGTCAAACGAATGTACGCACGAACGCAACATACCGACGTTTTCGATTGACACACATATTGAATCGGCCTATATTCGCCTTGGATTGGAAGCGCTTCCATAAGCGCACGCGGTTACGCCGGACAAGACAGCCACGACAGATTGGCACATCCGGCGGGCCACTATGACAACGGAGCAGATCAAGGAGACTTTGTGAAAAAAAGCTTGAAACTGGAAATGCAACACCGAAAAATCGTCCTGTCCGTGCTGGCCGCCGGCATCCTGGCCGCGTATGGCGGCAGCGCCAACGCCAGCGTCACCAGCCCGGTGATCGGGCGCTTGCTGTGGGCCGAGGAATTCAACGGCACCACGCTCGACGCGACCCGCTGGAAAGCCACGGACGGCAATGGTTGCCAGATTAATCTGTGTGGCTACGGCAATCAGGAATTGCAGTACTACAGCCCGAACAATGTGTCCATCATGGCCGTGCCGTTCGAGCCGAGCACGCGCGCGCTGGCCATCCAGGCGCGCAACCAGACCATCGGCAGCAATGTCTTCACCTCCGGCAAGATCGACTCGGCCGGCAAGGTGCAGGTGCAATACGGCATGGTCGAGATCCGCCTGGCCACGCCGAACATCGATACCGGCCTGTGGCCGGCCGCCTGGATGCTCGGTTCCAGCCCGCAGACCTGGCCGCGCAACGGCGAGATCGACATCATGGAAATGGGCCACAAGGCCGCAGTCCGGGCCCAGGCATCGCCGCCGCCGGGCGCCAACAATTTCACCGCGTCGAACGTGATCACCTACCAGCAGGCGGCCTGCGTTCCGGGCAATGAAAGCTGCGCCGCATCGACCGCCTGGCAGACCAAGAACTGGTATATCCCGCCGGTGTCGCTGGCCAACCGCTTCGTCACCTACCGCCTGTACTGGACCGAATCGCAGATGCGCTTCACGGTGCTCGACAACGGCGTCGAGCACAATATGTACAACAATCCGCTGCCGGTCAATTCGACCGCGCTGCAGGCGCCGTTCTACCTGCTGCTGAACCTGGCCGTGGGCGGCAATTTCACCGATGCGGCGACGCCGGGGCAGGTCACCGCGCCGCGCCCGGGCACCATGTATGTCGACTATGTGCGCGTGTATGAACTCGATGGCAAGGGCAAGGTGACGCTGGGCAATACCACAGTGCCGGAAGTGGGCAAGTTCGGCACCTTTACCGACCTGACGGCCGTCAATGCGAAGCAGGTGGCCGGCACCAGTTCCGACATCTTCCTGTGGAATGGCGCTTCTACGTCGGCCGGCAACACGGCACCGTTCGAAGGCGCCAACGTGATCGCCTGGAACTACACGGCGCCTGGCCAGTGGTTCGGCGGCAGCATCCAGTCGCGCCAGGTGCACGACATGAGCAACTTCCGCAACGGCACCATGAAATTCCGGATCAAGATTCCGGCCAATGTCGCCTTCAAGATCGGGGTAGGGGATACCTATACCAACCAGAATTCGGTGACCTTCCCGGCCAATGCCACCACCTATGGACTGGTGCGCAACGGGCAGTGGGGCACGGCGACGATTCCGGTGACTGCCCTGGCCGGCAACCTGGTCGCGCTGCAATCGATGCTCGACCAGTTCCAGATTTTCAGCGATCCGGCGGCGCTGCCGACCGCGCCGTTCCAGTTCGCGATTGACGATGTGATCTGGGATACCGGCGTGCCGACGCCAACCCCGACGCCAACGCCAACGCCGACGCCAACGCCGACGCCAACGCCGACGCCAACCCCGACGCCGACGCCGACGCCGACGCCAACCCCAACGCCGACGCCGACGCCAACCCCGGCAATCGGCACGGTCACGCAGGCCAATGCAACCACGCTCAACTTCTCGGTCCGCACGACCAGCTGGGCTGACGTGCACTACTCGGTCAACAACGGCGGCCAGCAAAACTTCCGCATGCGCCAGGAAGGGGGTACCGGCAACAATACCTTCAGCGCCACCGGCCTGAAAATCGGCGATGTGATCCGCTACAACTTTACCTACTGGGATACGGCGAAAAACTACGCCGTCGACACCGTCCAGAAGAGCTACACCATGAAATAGCGTTCAACACCCTGTGAGTGATTGCGGCTGCCCGGCAACGTGCGGCCGCTTTTTTTGTCGGCGACGACCGGAATTCACGATAGGGCCTGGTCGATTCGACCTGGCTGGCGTGTCGCCAGGAAGAGACGTCCGCCTTTCCTTCCAAACATTTCTATTTATGCCATATGCATATATGGCGCCAGCGCGGGACGGCGTCCCCACCGCGTGCCGCGCCAGCCCCGTCCTGCCGGCGGCAGTGTGGGACCCACCGATCCGTTCCCCCTATGAGCGGGCCACAATTTTTGCTGAAAAGAATGTTCTCGTTGTGCTCATCCATATAGTTTGCCGGGTACCAACTGTCAATCCATGGCAAGCATGTGTTAAATATGCGGGCAACATATGTCAAGCCCTAGTGATATAAATAAATAAATTTCTCTTTCGCAAGCGATGTGATAACTTGCAGATACTGTAATGTTTCCCCAGCGTGGGACCCGGTCGCGGCAGATTTATCAACCGTCTTTTGGCAGTCAGATGATGCGATTTTTCCGAGCAGTGTTCTTCCGCGTGTGCGCCGCCGTGCCCCTGTGCGCATGCCTGCTCGTACTTGGCGGATGCGGCATGTTCGGCACATCGGTGCCCAAGCTGAAGATGGGCGACGTGCGCCTGGTGGCCGCGCCTGATGCCAACCGCAACAGTCCGGTCGTCATGACGGTGGTGATGGTGGCCGACGCCGCGCTCGAACAGCGCCTCATGAACCCGGACCAGAAATGGTTCAACAGCGCGGCCGACCTGGCCGCCACCTATCCCCAGGGCCTGCTGGCCTGGACATGCGAATTTACTCCCGGCCAGGAACTGCGCCTGCCGGCGGCCCTGTTCGACGGCCGCCGCGCGCATGCGGTATTCGTGTACGCCAATCTCAGTGGCGGCGAACGGCGCGCGCGCATCGAACACTGGCGCGAAGGCGGCGTCATTTCCTTCACACGCGATAACTGGATTGTCGCGGCCGATGCCAGCGCGGTGTCGAAGTCGGCGCGCCCGCGCGAAATCGGCTGCAGTCCGGGCTCGGGCATCCGGCCTGCATGACGCACATCGCTGCACACCACAAGGACCAGCACATGAACGAATTGAGCATCGAGCGTCAGGACCTTCAGCCGCCGCTTCCCGAGGACGCCATCTGGTGGCACGACGGCTTGCTGCTCGAGGCGGCCCATTTTCACCAGATGTGCCAGCGCCAGGAACAGCTCGTGTCCTACCATGTCCGCAGCGCCGCGCCCTACAGCTGGGGCGTGCGCAAGCTGGCCATCGACGATCCCACGCTGACCGACAATGTGTTCGCGATCCGCGAGCTGGAAGCGGTCATGCCCGACGGCCTGGTGGTCTCGCACGATGCGGCGCAGGGCGTGCTGGAACTGAAGTTCGGCGAGGACCTCGGGCAGCAGCTTGCGGCCGCGCGCAAATACGCCACCATCTGCCTGGCAGTGCCGGTCAACGACGCCATCGATGCGGAGCAGGGCATGGCCCGCTACGCGCCGTTCGGCAGCGATGCGATAGGCCGCATGCGGCCGCGCCTGCGCCTGGCGCTGGCCAGCGACCTTGACCAGCATGCGGGCGACACCGTGCTGCCGCTGGCGCGCGTCGCCTTCAGCCACAACAAGTTCGTGCTGCTGCCTTTCGTGCCGCCGCTGCTCGATATCGGCCTGGCGCCGCTGGCGGCCGGCAGCCCGTCGCTGCTGGCGTCGAGCCTGGCGCTGGTCAAGACCATGCAGCGTTCGGCCAACTATCTGCTCGACGCTGCCCTCAAGCCGCCGGCCGGCATCGAAGACAAGGTCACGCGCCTGGAACTGCGCCAGCGCCTGGCCAGCGTGAGCGCCGGCATTCCCACCCTGCGCGGCCTGCTGGCGCTGCCGGCGGTGGCGCCGCTGCCCTTGTACCTGGCCTGGTGCGGCGCGCTCGGGCCCATGGGGGCGCTGGACGAAACGGGCGAAGTGACGCGCAGTCCTTTTCCCGCCTACCGCCATGACGAACTGGCCTTCACCTTCGGCAAGCTGTTCGACCGCGTGGCCGCGCTGCTTTCCATGGCTGACCGTCCATTCCGCGAACTGGCCCTGAAGGTCAACAGCGACCACCAGTACAGCCATGTGTTCGACAAGGACAACCGCTATGTGTGGCCGGCCGCGGCGCTGGCCGCGGAAGGCAGTGCGGCGCCGGCGCGCGACGTGCTGATCGTGGGCATTCGCGGCATGACGCAGCAGGACGCCGACCAGTGGCTCAAGCTGGCCGTGATCACCGATGCGGCGGCCCAGCTCAAGTACCGCATGGGGCGCCGCATGGGTGCGCCGCGCAGCGTCATCAAGCCGGACGGCATGCTGGTCTCGCTCGACGCCGACGCGTCCGGGCAAACCCACAAGGTGGACGCGCGCGGCATGGCCACGCCGGATATCTGCCTGTACGCGCTCGACCTCGACGAATCGCTCAGCCTGGACGCGGACATCGTGCTGCAAAATGCCGCCGAGCGCCAGCCCGCCGAAGTGGTGCTGTTCATTCACAAGGCCGCCACGTGAGCATGCCCGCGCCAGCCGGCAGCGCGCTGATCGACCAGTTCACGGCATTCCATGCCGCGCTGGCCGATTTCACGCGCACGCTTGGCGCACCAACGCCGCCCAACGAAGTGCGCGACCAGCTGGCCGCCATGATCGATGGCCTGGCCCAGGACCTTGACGGGCGGCGCGCCTTCGACAACGGCTGCGAGGCGCGCTACCTGATGGCGGCCTTCGCCGACGAAATGCTGATCGCCGCCGAATGGGAGCACCAGCAGGCCTGGATCGGCTTCCTGCTCGAAGAAAAGCTGTTCGGCAGCCGCAATGCCGGCGACCGCGTGTTCACGCGCATCGGCGACCTGCTGCAGGCGCGCGACCCCGACCGCGCCGAACTGGCGCTGCCTTACCTGTACGCGCTGGCCCTGGGCTTTCGCGGCCGTTTCGGCCACAGCGACAAGGACAATGCCGAACTTGGACGCATGCGCTCCGCGCTGTTCAAGCTGGCCAACGGGCGCGACCCGGATCCGCTGTTCGGCGGCGCCGTCGACAGCAGCGAACATGACCTGGCCCGGCGCCTGATGCCGCGCGCCTACCGCAGCATGGTGCTCGATGCGGCGCCGGTCATGCTCCCCAATCCCAACCGCTGGCTCGGCATTTTCGGCTGCGCGTTCGCGCTGATGCTGCTGGCGTCCTTCCTGGTGTGGGAAGGCCAGACCCGCGCGCTGCGCATGCATTTCCGGGAAACCGCGCCGCGCGACGGACAGGCGGTGGCCAGGGAAGTGCCGCCGCCGGCCGCGCCCGTGCAGGGGGGCGCGCCATGAACCTGATGCTTGTCCTGCTGCTGGCCGGACTGGCGCTGGCCCTGGTGGCACTGGTGCTGGTGGTGCGCACCGCGCGTGCGCGCGCCGTGCGTACCCAGGCCGTACCCGGCCTGACGGTGGACGAAAAAACGGTGGCCGTGCAGCGCGCCGGCGCGGCGCGCCGCCTGGGCGTGATGGCCGAACATGCGTTTTCGACGCTGACCGCGGTCCTGCCCGAAACGCCGGCGCGCTACGACGTGCCGCTGGTGCTGCTGGCGGGCGATGTCAATTCAGGCAAGACCACCATGCTGGCCCATGCCGGCCTGGCCACGGCCGCGGCCCCGCATGGCCGCGGCGCCGAACTGACCTGGCATCATTTCAACCAGGGCATCGTGCTCGAAGCCGGCGCCAGCTACCTGGGACTGGACAACCTGCCCGGCGAGGCCATGCCGGCCTGGGACGCGCTGGTCACGTCCATGCAGCGCTACCGGCCGCGCCGTCCTCTCGACGCCGTGGTGGTCACGCTCAGCGTCGACGTCCTGCGCGGCCCGCCCGATGTGCTCGAACAGCACGCGGGGCAGATGCAGCGCCGCCTGGCCGAAATGCAAACTCAGTTCGGCCTGCGCCTGCCGGTCTACCTGATGATCACCAAGGCCGACCTGCTGCCCGACTTCGGCGCCTTCGCCGGCGACTTGCCGCCGGCCTTGCGCACCGCCATGCTGGGTTGGTCCAACCCTTACGAGAACAGCGCGCCGTTCGACCAGGCCTGGGTAGGCGACGCCTTCGACAGCATCGACGCCACGCTGGAAGACCTGGGCGGGGAGATCATGGCCAGCGGTGGCGGTGCGGCCGGCGTGCGCGGATTTTTCGCGCTGCCGCCTGCCATTGCCGCCTTGCGCCAGCCAGCGCGTGCCTATGTCAGCCGCCTGCTCGGATCGCAGGCCCACAGCGAGCCGGTGCTGCTGCGCGGGATCTACCTGTGCGGCAACCAGAACGACGATCCGCTGCGGCCCGCGCCCGCCTTCGTGCGCGACGTCATGGCGTGCAAGGTGTTCGCCGAGCGCGGCATGGCCCAGCCGCTGCGCGGCCAGATGCTATCGCGCGACCGGCGCGTGCGTTTCATGCGCGCCGCCACCGTGCTGCTGGTGGCCATCTGGCTGCCGGCCCTGGTGTACGCCAACCTGCGCCTGGAGCGGGTCAGCGGCGAACTGCTGGCGACACTGACCGTGATCAATGCCGAGGCCTCCGAGCGCAAGCGCGCCAATGACAACGGCGGTCACAAGCACCTGGCCTTTTACCGCGACGCCTCCAACAAGATCGTGTCCGGCATGCTGGCCCATAGCAGCAGCCTGGTGTCGTATGCCATTCCCTTTTCGTGGCACTGGTTCGACCCGGCCGGCCTGGACGAAGCGATCGACAAGCGCTTCAAGAAGGGCCTGGAGATGATCGTGCTGCCGACCATCCGCAAGGGCTTCAACCTGCGCGCCAACGGGCTCACCGGCACGCCGCTCGAAGCGGTCACCGTGAACCTGGTCCAGCGTTCCGTATGCCAGCCCGTGCCGGGATCGTTCGACGCGACCTTTGCGCCGCAAACCACGCTCTCCGAGCTCGACGCCTTCCGCGACCTGAACGAATATGTGCACGCCATCGATGTCTTCGGATCGCGCCTGGAACAGTTCCGCAAGCTCCAGACCGAAAGTTCCGGCGGCCTGAAGGACCTCGATGAACTGGGCGACTACACCGAAGCGTTCGACGTGCCGGAGCGGCACCGCAACGCCGATTCTGGCTATTTGCGGCGCGCGCTGCACGAACTGGTGCTGTCCCGCCCCGAGGCGCCTGCCGCCGACTACAAGCCTGCCATCGAATGCGCCCTCGAAGCGCGCCATGAAACCCTGTTGACGCGCCTGTTCACGCGCCATCCGCTGCCACTGCTGGCCGACAGCATCGGTCAGCAGCTGCACGGCGGCCACGCCGACGGCGCGGCCGTGAACAGCTACGACCGCCTGGGCGCCGACCTGCACGGCTTGAAGGAATGGCTGGGCGCACCGGCCAGCGCCTGGCTGCACGCGCGCCGCGCCAGCATCGACAAACCCTATGTCGACCTGCTGGCCCTGGTCGCAGCTTCCGAATGGGCCGGTCCGGACAAGGCCGACGCCTTGCGCAAGAAAACGGCGGCCCGGCTCGACTACATGGAAGAACGGCTGATGGCGGCGCGCGGCTCGGCGGTCCTGCAACGCAGCACCGACGGGGCGCGCATCGAGATGAGTCCCCCTGTGGCCCGCGCCGAGCAAGCTTTGTCGGGCCTGATGGCGCAGTCCTTCATGGCGCCGCCGCCGGCGCGCATGCTCAATGCCAGCGTCGATGCGCCGGCCGTCATGTGGGACCTGAATGGCCTGAACCGCCTGCTGCTGCTGGCCGGCGAACAGCAAGCCTACCTGACGCAGTCGATCGGCACCTTCCCGGTCGGCCTGCAGACCGGGCTGCGCCAGTTCGCCGACAAGCGCCTGGCCGACAATATCGTCGCCGGCATCGACGGGGCGCAGGCGCCGGCCAGCGACCCGATGGCGGCCTGGGTGCGCCTGGGACAGGCCCAGAAAGTACTCTCCGCCTTGCTCGAAACGCTGGACCGGCTGGGCGCCAGGCCCGAACGCCAGGCACTGGGCGCATTGCTTGCGTCCCAGGCCGAAAGCGCGCTGGCGGGCATCGATGCCGCCTTCGAGGAGCAGGGCGCCTACCTGCCGAAAGGGCGCAACTTCGCCTGGTGGACCGGCAACCGCAATCCGGCCGCCCAGGGCTTCGTCAATGGCGATCCGGCCGCGCTGGACGACTACCTGGCGGCCCAGCACGAGCAGGTCGAACGCAGCGCGAAACTGGCGCGGCCGCTGGTGCGCCTGTACCTGGACGGCGAAGGCGCGCCGAATGCGGCGCTGGTCAAGCGCTGGAGCGGCATCGGGCGCGAGCTCGAACGTTTCGCCGACAAGGCGCCCGGCGCGCGCGTGGCGGCCCTGCACAGCTTCATCCGCGCCGACCTGGCCGAACTGGACCAGCAGAATTGCCAGGCCAAGGCGGTGGCGGCGGCGGGCGGCGCCAGCGATTTCTTCGCGCTGCGCACGCGCGAACTGGGCCAGCGCGTGGCCTTGCGCTGCGCCGAACTGGGACGCAGCGGCGGCAGCTCCGCCTACGCCACGCTGGCGGGCGCCTTCCGCGGCTCGCTGGCCAACAAATTTCCTTTCGCGCCGGTGCGCGACCAGGGCGGCATGGCCGCCGAACCGGACGACGTGGCGGCCTTCATCCAGGCCTGGGACAAGGTGGGACCGCAGGCCCAGTTGCTGGTGCGCGGCGATGCCCCGGCGCGCGCGCGCGGCTTCGTGGGCGCGGCCGAACGCGCGCGGGCCTTCCTGGCGCCGCTGCTGCCGCTGGACCCGGCCGAAGAAGCCGGCTACGACCTGCGCGTGCGCTTTCGCGTCAATGAACATGGCGACAGCGACGGCAACAACGCCCTGGCCGGCGAAATCGATGGCAACCGCATTGTCGAATGGACGCTGCAGGTGGGCGACCAGACGGTGCGTTTTCGCAACGGCGAACAGGGAGAACCGGCGCCGCTGCGCTGGCGGATCGGCATGCCGGTGCTGCTGACGCTGCGCTGGGCCGACAATTCGCCGACCCTGCCGCGCGCCGACGAGGGCGACCCGCACATGCGCGTGGTCGGGCGCGAAGTGCAGTACCGCTTCGGCGAACCGTGGTCGCTGCTGCGCATGCTGGGCCAGTACCGCGTGGTTTCCGCACGCGGCGAAACGCTGCGTTTCGACGTGCCGCTCGTGCCGGCCGCCATTCCGAATCCGGCGCCGGCGCGCGTATTCATGCGCGTCGCGCTCAGCCCCGCCAACAAGAAGACGCCGCTGGCCTGGCCCGCGTTCCCGACCGACGCGCCGCCGCTCGAGGCCACCATCCAGGCGCGCCTGCCGGCGCCCATCATTGCAACCGGAGGATCACGATGAACCACCTGGTACAGGGAGCAGGGCTGGAGGCGCTGCTGGCGCCGCTCGCACCGCTGCCATGCGGCCCGGATATCTACGGGGGCGCCGCCTACAGCGCCATCCGCGAGGCGCGCCGCGCCGACGACATGAGCCTGCCCGAAGGCGACTGGGACAAGCCGGTCTACAAGCGTTCCGACTGGGCGCTGGCCGAGCGCCTGTGCGTGGACGCGCTGCGCAAGGAAAGCAAGGACCTGAACATCGCCGCCTGGCTGTGCGAAGCCTGGATCCATTTACGCGGGCTGGCCGGACTGGCCGACGGCCTGCGCATGATCGAGGCGCTGGCCGACCAGTACTGGGACCAGGTCAACCCGCTGATGGAGGACGGCGACATCAGCTTTCGCACCGGCCCGTTCAACTGGCTGGCGCGCAACCTGCCGCTGGCGCTGCAGTCGGTGCAGCTGGCCCCGGGCGCGACGCCGGCCGGCCGGGCGCTGACGCTGGCCGAATGGCAGGCCGTGCTGCGCGCCGAGCGCCAGGGCGCCCAGGCCGCGGCCGCCCAGCGGCGTTTCACCGCTCCGGCGCCGCCGCCGGAGCAGACCCTGCGCGCGCATTTCATGACGGCCGCCGCGCACGCGCCGGCCGGTTTTTACGACACGTTGCGGCGCCAGGTCGGCCAGGCCACGTGGGCCCTGGAGCAGCTCGAAGCCATGCTGGAAGCGCGCATGCGCGCCGACGCGCCATCGCTGGCGCAGGTGACGGCGATCCTGAAAGCCTGCGCCGACGCATTGCAGGAACTCGATGAACCGCGCGTGGAGCCGGAAACCGAAGAGGTGGAAGAGATGAACCAGGATGCAAAACTGGCGCCCTTGCGGCGCGAAGCGATCGAGAGCCGGGTGGAAGCCTACCGCCGCCTGTCGGAGGTGGCCGATTACCTGATGCGCACCGAGCCGCATAGCCCGGTGCCGCACCTGGTGCGGCGCGCCGTGCAGTGGGGCGACATGCCGTTCGAGGAACTGCTGCAGGAACTGCTCGACAGCGAGTCGGACCTGAAGCAGATCTACCGCCTGCTTGGCTTGCGCAGCGCCTGATGGACAAGCGCGTCGTTCCCGTGCCGCCGCCGTTCCTGCGCCATGTGCCGCCGGTGCAGGCGAGGATGGCCACGCAGACGCGCCTGTTCCCGAATTTGCGCCCGCTGGCGATGCAGGACAGCGGCCGCGAAGAGATTTTCAAGCTGCAGCAGCATCACGGCAATTACGGCCTGCGCGGAGAGAAGGGACGCGGCCACTATGTGCCCAATGCGCGCTACGTATTCGTGCGCACGGCGGGTGGCGACACCCTGATGCACCCGCGCCTGCGCCATCCGGTGCTGGCCAGGGGGGAGCCGGTGATGTATGCGGGTGAAGCGTATTTCGAGAGCGGCGCGCTGCGCTGGTGGAGCAATGGCTCGGGCCATTACCGGCCCGACCCCGAGCATGCCCCGCAGGCCGGCCTGCCGCTGTCGCTGTTTCGCACCTGGGACGACGTGGTCAAGCGCGGCGCGCGGCCGCTGCCGGGAGTGAAGAAATAGGTTTTTTTGTTTGAAGTAGCAAGCTGTTTCATCCG
>Ga0187843_10000207_pt1 | contig 47616 bp, 36 predicted proteins | sample SpaLakP09_SKY_43_FD_134516 | JGI IMG/M metagenome (GOLD analysis project Ga0187843, IMG submission 134516) | Oligotrophic lake water microbial communities from Sparkling Lake, Wisconsin, USA - SP09_SKY_43 | ecosystem: Environmental > Aquatic > Freshwater > Lake | place: USA: Sparkling Lake... | reverse complement strand
TAAGATTTTTCGGACCCGGCCGGGCTTGAATCGTAAGCCCGGCCAAATTGCGGTCGTAATCCGCGCCGCGAAAAATGGGAATCGGCCGATTCCCATCGTGCGATCCTTTCGGTTCGCCGCCCGCAGGCGGCGGGGTCACACCCGGCAAACTGACAAATCATCTGCTGCAGGGGTGCGACGCGCCTGAGCGGGATATGGACGGAGCAGTTAGTAGAAAGTTGGCAGCGTCAAAAAAGGAGGCAACCGCCTCCTTTTTTATCAATGGCCTGGTCAGGCGCGCTTGTAGATATCCTCAAACCGCACGATATCGTCCTCGCCCAGGTAGCTGCCCGACTGCACTTCAATGATATGCAGCGGCACCTTGCCCGGATTTTCCAGGCGATGGTTCATGCCGATCGGGATATACGTCGACTCGTTCTCGGACAGCAAGCTGACCTTGTCGCCGCAGGTCACGCGTGCCGTCCCGCTCACTACAACCCAGTGCTCGGCACGGTGATGGTGCATCTGAAACGACAGCTTCTCGCCCGGCTTGACCGTGATGCGCTTGACCTGGAAACGGTCGCCCGAATCGATACCTTCATAGTAACCCCACGGACGGTACACCTTGGTGTGGTGCAAATGCTCGGTGCGCTCTTTCGACTTCAGGTGATCGACGATCTGCTTCACGCGCTGCACCTGGTCCTTGTGCGCCACCAGCACCGCGTCCGGCGTTTCCACCACGATCAGGTCCTGCACGCCCACCACAGCCACGATGCGGCTTTCGGCGCGCACCAGCGAATTGCTCACGCCATCCAGATACACATCGCCGCGCTGGACATTGCCGTCGCCGTCGCCGTGTTGTACTTGCCACAGCGCCGACCACGACCCCACGTCGCTCCAGCCGATGTCGGCCGGCACCACCACCGCGTGGCTGGTGCGTTCCATGACGGCGTAATCGATCGAATCCGACGGGCACAGCGTGAACGAGGCTTCGTCCAGGCGGCAGAAGTCCAGGTCGCGGTAACCCAGGCGCACCGCCGCTTCGGCTGCGGCGGCAATGGCTGGCGCAAATGCGGTCAGTTCATTCAGGTAACGCTCGGCGCGAAACAGGAACATGCCGCTGTTCCAGTAGTAGCCGCCATCGTCCAGGAAAGCCTGGGCCGTATCGCGGTCCGGCTTTTCGACAAAGCGGTCCACCTGGTAGCAGTGTTCGCTGCCTTCAGCTGCTGCGCCGCGGTGGATGTAGCCATAGCCGGTTTCCGGCGCCTGCGGCACGATGCCGAAGGTGGCCAGGGCGCCGCCCTCCACCATCTTGGCAGCTTCCGCGACCGCAGCGGCAAATGCTTCCTTGTTTTCAATGACATGGTCGGCCGGCAGCACCAGCATGACCGCTTCCGGATCGATTGCCAGCAGGTAGTTGGCGGCGGCGGCCACGGCCGGCGCGGTGTTGCGGCCCACGTGCTCGAGCAGGATGCCCAGTGGCGTGACGTTAATTTCGCGCAGCTGTTCCGCTACCAGGAAACGGTGCTCATTGCCGCATACGACCAGCGGCGCCATCAGTTCAGGCCAGCCGGCCACGCGCAGGACGGTGTCCTGCAGCATCGTCTTGTCTGTCACCAGGGGCAGCAGTTGCTTGGGCATGACGGCGCGCGATAGCGGCCACAAGCGCGTGCCGGCACCACCGGACAGGATGACTGGGTAAATTTTCATGTGCTCTTTCAGTTCTTATTTGCTTGGTTCAATTGCTAATTCTGTTCGCCGGCTTTGGCGCCGGTCTCGGGCGTTGGCCCATTCGTCGGGGGCGCAGTCGGAAACGTGCTTCATCTCCCCTGCCCGGTCGACACTGTAATCCTTATACACAATCATTTCATGCAAATTTACATCGTGCAACACCCTTGTGTATTCAAACAAGACACTGCGCACAATGGTGGCGCCGGCGCAGATGTGGCTGCCGTGGCCGATCCAGCTCGGTCCGGTAATGGTCACGCCCGCTTCGATCCGGGTGCCGGAACCGATATACACCGGGCCGGTGATGGTCGTGCCTTCCCAGTCGATTTGCGTATTCAAGCCCACCCACAAGCCTTCTTCGACCTGGATGCCGGGCACGTCGAGGTGGGCCACTTCGCCCAGCAGCACGTTCTGCAGCACTTCCCAGTAGTCGGACACGGTGCCGATATCGATCCAGTTGAAGGCACGCGCCTGGGCATAGAAAGGCAAGCCGCGTTCGGCCAGCAGCGGAAACAGTTGCGAACCGATGTCGAAGGCGCAGTCGGTGGGAATGAGGTCGAGCACGGCAGGCTCGAAGATATAAATACCGGTGCTGATGAAATTGGACTTGGCGTCGGCCTGGGCCGGTTTTTCCTGGAATTCGCGGATGCGCCCGTCGGGGTCGCTGACCACCACCCCGTACGAGGACACCTTGTCCCACGGCACTTCGCGCGTGATGACGGACGCCAGCGCGCCCTTGCGACGGTGCTCGAACAGGGCCGACTTCAGGTCCAGGTCGATCAGGGCATCGCCGCACAGCACAATCGTGGTTTCGTCAAAGAAACCGCCGAATTCCTGGATTTTCTTCATGCCGCCGGCCGAGCCGATCGGCTGGGGCACGACTTCGCCTTCGTCGTTGGTATAGCCTTCGAAGGAATAGCCGATCTGCACGCCGAACTGGTGGCCTTCGCCGAAATATTCCTCGATCTTTTCGTGCAGGTAACTGACATTGACCATGATTTCGGTCACGCCATGCTTGGCCAGGTATTCCACCAGGTAAGCCATCACCGGCTTGCCCAGGATGGGAATCATGGGCTTGGGCAAGTCATAGGTCAGTGGACGGACGCGGGTGCCTTTTCCCGCAGCCAAAATCATCGCTTTCATGGGCGTCTTCCTTGAACGTTATCTGGGCTGGGATTGCCAGCGCCATGCATCGGCGCACATTTGCGCGATACCGCGCTCGGCTTTCCAGCCCAGTTCGCTTTCGGCGAGACTGGGGTCGGCATAGCACGCGGCGATATCACCCGGACGGCGTGCAACAATTTGATAAGGAACTGGTTTGCCGCTGGCGCTTTCGAAGGCGCGCACCATCTCCAGCACGCTGTTACCTCGTCCGGTGCCCAGATTGTACGTAACTACGCCCGGGGCTGTCGCCAGCTTGCTTAAGGTTTTGACATGCCCGATCGCGAGGTCGACCACGTGGATGTAATCGCGCACGCCGGTACCGTCCGGCGTCGGGTAATCGCCGCCGAATACCGACAGTTGCTCGCGCTTGCCCTCGGCCACCTGGGCCACGTAGGGCAGCAGGTTGTTCGGGATGCCGCTCGGTTCTTCACCGATCAGCCCGCTTTCGTGGGCGCCCACCGGGTTGAAGTAGCGCAGCAGCGCAATGCGCCAGGAGGGATCGGAGACGGCCAGGTCGCGCAGCATCTCTTCCACCATCAGCTTGCTGCGGCCATAGGGATTGGTGGCCGACAGCGGAAAATGTTCGCGGATCGGCACCGTGGCCGGGTCGCCGTACACCGTGGCCGACGAACTGAACACCAGCGTCTTGACATCATGCGCGTGCATGGTTTCGAACAGCACCAGGCTGCCATGGACATTGTTGTCGTAATAGCGCAGCGGCTGGTCCACCGATTCGCCCACCGCCTTCAGGCCGGCGAAATGCATCACGGCGTCGAAGTCGTGCGCGGAAAAGACCGCATCCATGGCTTCGCGGTCGCGGATATCGCTTTCGATGAACATCATCGGCTGTTCCGCGATGCGGGCGACGCGGTCGAGCACGCTGCGACTGCTGTTCGACAGGTTGTCGATGGCAATCGGTTCATGCCCGGCCTTGATCAGCTCGACGCAGGTATGCGAGCCGATATAGCCCAGTCCGCCAGTGACGAGAATTCTCATGCCACCCTCCCTGCCAACATCACAGGCGCCATACCTTGATGCCGGCCTCGCGCAATTGTTCGGCATCGAAGCAGGCCTTGACGTCGATGAAGCAACCGCCCTTGACCAGCTTCTTCTGGAAATCTTCGATCGAGGTGTCGCACAGCTGCTTGTGCGACACGGCCGCCACGATTGCATCGGCGCGCGGCAAGTCGTCCCACGACACCAGCTTGACGCCGTATTCGTGCATGGCTTCTTCCGGATCGGCATACGGGTCGTGCACGAACACTTCCACGCCGAACGAGGTCAGCTCGGCGATCACGTCGGCCACCTTGGAATTGCGCAAGTCGGCGCAGTTTTCCTTGAAGGTCAGGCCCAGCACATTGACCTTGGCGCCCTTGATGTAGCTGCCGGCGGCAATCATGTTCTTGATGGTCTGCTCGGCGATGAACTTGGCCATGCCGTCATTGATGCGGCGCCCCGCCAGGATCACTTGCGGGTGGTAGCCCAGCATGTCGGCCTTGTGGGTCAGGTAGTAAGGGTCGACGCCGATGCAGTGGCCGCCCACCAGGCCCGGGCTGAACTTGAGGAAGTTCCATTTGGTGCCGGCCGCTTTCAGCACTTCGGACGTATCGATGCCGATCTTGTCGAAAATGATGGCCAACTCGTTCATCAGCGCGATGTTCAGGTCGCGCTGGGTGTTTTCGATGACCTTGCACGCTTCGGCCGCCTTGATGCTCGAGCAGCGGTGCACGCCGGGGATGACGATTTTTTCGTACATCTGCGCCACTTTTTCCAGCGTTTCCGGGGTGTCGCCGGCCACCACTTTCAGGATCGTGGTCAGGGTGTGGTCCTTGTCGCCCGGATTGATGCGCTCCGGCGAGTAACCGACGAAGAAGTCATCTTTCCACTTCATGCCCGAGGCTTTTTCCAGTTCCGGAATGCATACTTCCTCGGTCGCGCCCGGGTAGACGGTCGATTCGTAGACGACGGTGGCGCCGCGCTTCAGGTACTTGCCGACAAAGCGGCTGGCGCTGATCAGGGGGCCGAAGTCGGGATTGTGGGCAATGTCGACCGGGGTCGGCACGGCCACGATGATCATGTCGGCGTCGCGCAGGCGTTCCGGATCGGCGGTGTATTCGGTGTGCACGGCCAGGGCCATGTGTTCGTCGGACAATTCACGCGAGGGGTCGACGCCGCGCAGGCAGGATTCGACTTTCGGCACCGCGATATCGAAGCCAATGGTTTTACCGTGCCGGCCGAATTCGACCGCGAGGGGGAGTCCGACGTAGCCGAGACCAATGACGCCAATAGTACTCATTCAATCACCTTATTTAAGAGTTGGAAGCAGGCTTGGCAGCGCCTGCCGCTTCCTTGAGGAACAACCAGATAAATGCCATATCGTCGATGAAGTAACGCTTGAACATGCGGCGCGGTTCCTGCAGGAAGCGATAGAACCATTCCAGGCCCGACTTCTGCATCCACAGCGGCGCCCGCTTGACCCGGCCCACGGCCACGTCAAAGGTGCCGCCCACGCCCATGGCAAACGGGATCTTCATCTGTTCCTGGTACTGGCCCAGGAAATGTTCTTTTTTCGGCGAGCTGATGGCCACGAACAGCAGGTCGGCTTTGGCGGCGGCGATCTGCGCCACCACGCCCGCTTCTTCTTCGGGTTTCCAGTAGCCGTTGCGGTAGCCGGCGATCGTCAGGCCGCGGTACTTGTGTTCGTAGGTGGACTTGACGCCGGCCACCACTTCTTCGCGCGCGCCCAGCAGGAACACGCGCCAGCCCTGCTGCGCGGCGCGTTCCATCAGCGCCTCGAACAGGTCGACGCCGGCCACGCGTTCCTTGAGCGGCTTGCCCAGCAGGCGCGCCGCCCATACCACCGGCATGCCGTCCACATTGATCAGCGCGCAATCATTGATGATGCGGCGCAGTTCGGGGTCGCGGCTGGCCTTGACCAGCTTGTCCACATTGACCACCACGTGCTGGTGCGGACGGCCGGAGGCAATGAAACCGGCGACCTTGCTGACGGTTTCGTCCATGGTCAGGTTGTCCATCTGACAGCCCATCATGGTAATGCGCTCCATTACGCAAGTTCCCTGGCCAGCACGGCCACGATGCGTTCGGCCGCCTTGCCATCCCACAGGTGGGGACGGCGGCCTTGCTTGCCTTCGCCGCGCAGCACTTTCCTGGCTTCGGCCACGATGCGCACCGGGTCGGTACCCACCAGCACGTTCGAGCCTTCATCGACCGTCACCGGACGTTCGGTGTTTTCACGGATGGTGATGCAAGGCACGCCCAGGGCGGTGGTTTCTTCCTGCAAGCCGCCGCTGTCGGTCAGCACGACCGCCGCGTCTTTCCACAGGTTCAGGAAAGCCATATAGGCTTGCGGGCCGACCAGGGTGATGTTGGGGCCCAGGTCGATGCCGAAGCTGGCCAGGTTGGCGCGCGTGCGCGGGTGCACCGGGAAAATCAGCGGCAGTTCGGCCGCGATTTCCTTCAGGGCGCCGCCGATGCGACCCATCATGGCGGCATCGTCCACATTGCTGGGACGGTGCAGCGTGACCACGCCGTAGCGGCCGCCATTTTCGGTGCTGGCGGCCTTGAAGGCGGCGGTCTCGAAACCGGAGGTGTCGGTCTTGTCCAGTTTTTCAGCCTGGAACAGGGCATTGTCGACCATGACATGGCCCACGTAATGGATGGCCGAATCGGCCTTCCCTTCGCGCTGCAAATGCTTGACGGCCGACGGTTCGGTGACGAAGAACCAGTCGGTGATGCTGTCGGTCACCAGGCGGTTGATTTCTTCGGGCATGGTCATGTCGCCGCTGCGCAGGCCGGCTTCGACGTGGGCCACGGGAATGTTCAATTTCTTGGCCGAGATCGAACATGCCAGGGTCGAGTTGACGTCGCCCACCACCAGCACGGCGGCGGGACGTTCGGCGATGCACAGTTCTTCGAACGCGACCATGATTTTCGCCGTTTGCGCGGCGTGGCTGCCACCGCCCGCACCCATGAAGATGTCGGGCTGGGGGATGCCGAGTTCTTCGAAGAAGACCTCGTTCATGTCACGGTCGTAATGCTGGCCCGTATGGATGATTTTAAAAGTCAGCGCGTCCTGCGCTTGCAGCGCGCGCACGATGGGCGCGATCTTCATGAAGTTCGGCCGGGCACCAGCAACGAGATAGATCAGAGGCATAATCATCCGAGTTTATCAAAACAGCAATTATAGAGCGAAATGATGGGTTTGTTGACTTAACAGGCAACAGGATCGCTGAAGGCGAGTGCAACATTTTCCACACGCATCACGAAGCGGTGCTTTCCATTCTTCGTGGCAACAAAAGGACGGTTGACGGCGAAACTGACGGTCTGGAATGCCAGCGCGGCGCGGATGCGGTCCAGGTAAGGGGGATGGGAAAACGCGGCGTCCGCGCAATGCACGATGACCAGCAGCTCGGCATGGTCGTAAATGACCTGGAATTCGCTGATGCGCTGGTCCTCCCGGAACAAATGGGTGAAGAATTCGGAATGCACGGCGTTGCCGGCCTGGTCCTCCACCAGGTCGTTGGCGCGGCCCACCACGGCCTGGATCAGCGGAAAGCCGCGCCCGCAGGCGCAGGGTGTGTCGGCCATGGACACCAGGTCGCCGGTATCGTAGCGCGGCAGGAAGAAGGCGTCGTTCGACAAGTCGGTCGAGACCAGGCGCCCGCCGTCGAGCACCTCGAAATAGGAACGCTCGGTGATCAGGTGGAAGCCGTCGCGCCGCTCGCATTCGTAGGCCGACACGCCGGCATCGTTGCAGCCGTACTGGCTGTAGCAAGGCACGCCGAAGGCTTGTTCGATGGTGGCGCGCATCGCCGGACTCAGCACTTCTGCGGTGCACACCACGCCGCGCAGCGCGAATTGCGGACGCGCCGCCTGCCTGAGCAAATGCAGCGCCAGCTGGTGGATGGCCGAGGCGTAGCCGTACAGCAGGCGGCAGCGGCCTTGCGCGATGCCGGCGGCGTAGCTGTCGAGCTTGTCGGCCGACATGTCGAACGCGGAAAACATGCGCACGTTCATCAGCTTGTAATAGATTTTCTGCTTGTAGCCGGTGCCGAACAGGGCGGTGCCGGCAATGAAGGCCACCGGTTCGCCCAGGCGGTAGCCGGCCACGCGCCAGCTCAGCAAAATGGCGGCCCACAGGTAGGACTGGGCTTCCACTCCGGTGGCGTAGACGAAAGGTTCGCCCGTGGAGCCGCCGGTTTTCTTGCGCAGCACCTTGCCGCTGTAGGCGCGGTTGACCAGCTGCTCGCGGTGCGTGTTGGCGAAGGCCTTGTCGATCACGGGAAATTGCGCGAAGCCGGCATAGCCCGCATACAGCGGACTTTGCCGGCGCACCAGCGCAACATAGTTGTCCAGGCGCGCACCCTGGCGCTGGCGCAGCGCGGCGGCGGGCGCGAACTGCAGCGCTTCCAGGTCGCGCAGCAGCGCCACCGAGCGGGTACCCCTGGCCAGGTCGATCAGGCCAAAACGGACTCTGCCTGCCACCCGTTGCAATACAGAACCGTTACCCCGCATCAGTTTCCCTCATGGCTATTGCACCGTCACATCGGCATCGGTCACGGTGATGATGCGACCGCCCACCGTAATCGTAGCACCGGCACTGCCAAAGACGATGTTCTCTTTGGCGGTCTGACAATTGGCGCGCAGCACCGCGACGAACAGGCCGCGCGTCTTGCGCGTGTAGTAGATGAACTTGTTCCAGTAATGGGGCGGCGTGGCCACGGCCGGGGCCGGATAATAGCCCAGCGCCAGGTCCTTGACGATGACATCGGGCGAGGCGACCTGGCCGCACATTTCCGCCGGCGCATTGGTGCCGCGGAAATCGGCGGACGTCCCGTTCATGGCCACCGGCGTATGCAGGTTGTATTCGTATTTGCGCGGCGTGTCGCTGGCCAGCTGGTCCACCGTGACCAGGGTCCCCGGCCGGATGAAGATGACGGTGCGCCTGGCCTGGCTCAGCTTGCCGGCATAGGCCGCGCTGGCGTCGCCGCTGGCGATGTCGTAGGCGGCCGATTGCTGGAAACGCGTCAGGCGCCCCGCCGCGGCGCGGTCGCCCAGCCCGGTGGCGCCCAGGCTCTGGCCCTGGCCGCCGTCGAAGGTAATGGCGTTGTGGGCGCGGGTCTGCTTGTAGTAATTGCGCCAGTGGGGCGAGTTGTAATAGTCGTAGACGCCGCTGTCCATGGCCAGCACCTTGCCCTTGGAATAGAACACGAAGCTGTTCTGGTCGGCGTGCGAATGGTTGACCGACCCGAAAGGGCTGCTCTTGAAATAGGCCGAGGTGCGCAGGCGGTCGCCCAGCGCGCTGTGCATGGCGGCCCAGCCCACGATGGGAAAATAGGCGCCATTGGGCTGGGTGCCGGGCAAGGCCACGGCGCTGCCATATTCGCGCGGGCTGAGCAGGATGTGCAGGCGCGCATAGTCCTCGCCGGCCTGCTGCTTGACGTACCAGCGCGACAGCGTGGTGTCGGAGCGGTTCATGATGGCCTTGCCGAAGCGGGCCCAGTCTTCGTTGCGGTTGGACTCGGCGCCGTCGCCGAACACGCCGACGGGCGTGCCGGGCGGCAGCGAATAGGCGATGAAGCGCGCGAATTCGGTCAGCCAGGGCTTGCGGTAGAACGGCACATTGAGCACGCGCTCGACCAGGTCCCACATGATCAGCGATTCGCCGGCATCCCATTCGGCATAGGTCGAACCGTTGGCGAAGCCGCCGTCGTCCCCGCCCCAGGGGCTGACGCTGGCCACGTAGGCCGGCAGCGAGGTGCGCAGCCAGGCATTGAGCTCGGGCATGTCGCCGCGCACGATGAGCAGCGCGCCCACAAACTTGCCCAGCGCATTGAAGGCGATCCCGTTTTCGGGGTAGCGGGTCACGGTGTCATGCACGTTCTTCAAGCCCGCATTGCCGCAGGCAAGCAGGACATTCTTGACGGTCGTGCGGTCGGCGGCCGTCATGCCGGCATAGGCAAAGTCGTAGGCCAGCGCATAGAACCAGACATAGTCGCGCGTTTCGGCAACGTCGCCGGCGCAGCCGCGCGCGACGACGGCCGGCGCAAACAGGTTCATGCGGGCCCGCATTTCGTTCAGGAACCAGGCGTCGCGCGTGATGTACCAGGCCACGCCCGCTTCGGCCATGCCTTCCAGGATACGGTTTTGCTGCCACCAGCTCGACATGCGGACATTGACGTCGTTCGAGGCAATTTGCGACTTCAGCGCGGCCGAGGCATTGGCCACGGAATTCCTGCGCAAATAGCCGCCCAGGGCAGTGATCGAACTGCGCCGTTCGGCCCGGGTTGCGGCAACGATGCCGGCGAAATCTGCTTGTCCTTTGAACAACCTCGGATGCCCCATGGTGGGCGTGGTCGCGTCGAAGGTATCGATCGCGCTCGACAGCGACGCGGGGCTGAGGGCGGCTGCGGTGGCGGAGAGTTCGGTGGCGGTATAGGTGGCGATCCGGGGAGTGAACTGGGCCAATGCAGGGCCCGCCAAGGTTGCCGTAATCACAGTGGCAACGATGGTTAACTGTTTGATCATGCTGCTAACTCCTTATAACATCGTCGAAGACGATTCAATACGCTTTCTACCAGATACTCCGACTTTACCCGCGCCAGGCCGCGCGCGGAATACAACTCCGCAAGAATATTATCATCCATTATGCGTAAAATTGAGGCACACACAGCGATTGTGTCGTGTTCCGCAACTACAATGCCACACTCTCCGTGGGCCAGCATGTCGGGTACCGCGCCCACTTGGGTGGCCACGACGGGGGTGCCGGCGGCCATCGCTTCGAGCACCACCATGGGCATTTGCTCATGCCACGACGGCAACACAAACACCGCCGCGCGCGCCAGCAATCGTGCCCGTTCCGGCGCATCGACCCAGCCCGCCAGGTGCACGCTGCCGGCCACGCCAAGCTGGGCGGCGCGCGCCATGACGGCGGCGCCGTCGCCGTCGCCGGCCAGCACCAGGCGCGCGCGCGGCCTGGCGGCAAGCACGCCGGCAAAGCTTTGCAAAAGGTCGAACACGCCCTTCTTTTCTTCCAGGCGCCCGATGTAGAGCACGTCCTGGCCGGGATGGCGGGGCAGCGCCGGCACGTCGGGCAGCGGATTGGGAAACACTTCCACGCGGGCGACCGCGCAATAGCCGCGCAGCCAGGCGGCCGACGCCTCGGTCAGCGCGAATGCCGCGGCAGCGCTCTGCACGGCGGCCAGCGCCACGCGCCGGCGCAGGCCCGGCAAGGTTTCGACGAAGTGGCGGAACTCGCCGCCGTGCAAATGGAACAGGACCGGACGGCCGCTCAGGCGCGCCGCGCCGATGAACAGCGCCTTGCGCCAGAAGCTCACGCCCGAGGCGACATGCACGTGCAGCAAGGCCACCTCGCCCCTGGCCAGCATGGCAAGGAAGCGGGCGAACGCCGCCCCCGCCCTGCCCGCCTTGCGCAGCGCGCTGCCGTCGACATGGGTGGCGATGAACACGCCGTCGTAGCCATGCTCGAGCAGGGTCTTGACCACCGTCGCCATGCCGCCGCGTGCCAGCGGCGACGGTCCGATCATGACGGCCTTTTTCATGAATCGGCACCCAGGTGGGCGGCGCCGAGGTAGCGCGAAATATCGAGCCGCTGCAGCAGCAGCTTGTGCTTGCCCGACACCGAGCGCGCGATGTCGTCGACCCGCACGATATCGACCTGCAGCCCGCCCTGGGTCTTGGCGCGAATGCCGTCGGCCAGCGCCTTTCGCGCGCGCGGCGTCAGTTCGGCCGCCGACAGGACCTTGAGCGTGGCGCGGCCGGGGGCGTCCTGTTCGAACTGCATGCGGTCGGCGCTGGCCAGTTCCTCGAAGTGGGCCGCGCCGATGGTGCAGATCGACACCAGGCGATGGTCGCGGCAGACCAGGAATTCCTGCAGCCGGCCTTCGATCCGCTCGACCACGGGAAAGCCGGGCCGCAGCGGATTGGGCGCGGCACTCCACATGGCCAGGTCGCCGGTGCGGTAGCGGATCAGCGGCATGACGCGGTTGTCGAAGCCGGTGGCCACGATCTCGCCGAGCACGCCGGGCGCCGTGATGCTCATGCCCCTGGTATCGACCAGTTCGACCTTGCCGTACAGGGGCCAGAAAAAATAGCGCTGGTCGCCGGGCAGCGAAATGGCTTTGACCGCGCGTTCCGAATGGCCGTAATCGAGCAGCACCGGGCAATCGAACACGCTGCGCATCAGGTCCACCTGGTAGTCGTAGATATTTTCCGAGAACAGCTGGATGCAGCGTATGCGCGCCGTGACGTCGGGCGCGGGATGGGCGCGCAGCCAGTGGCACAGCGGCACCAGCGCCGACGGAAAGGCGTGGATGAAGGCGGGCCGCCATTTGCGGATCGCCTCGACATAGTGGGGCATGAATTCCGGTTCCAGGTGGTCGGAACTGAGGTGCAGGTAGCGCTTGATGGGATCGAACATCCACAGCGGACCGCCCGGCTTGCCGGCGCCGGGCACGGTGCGTCCGCGCAGGGCCAGGATGGTGTCATGCTCCCGGATGCCGGCCAGGTGGTCGAAGCTGGTGTTGTAGGCAAAGTCCTTGGAGCGCGACACGTATTTTTCGAGGTACAGCTTCATGGGCACCGACGTCGAGCCGCCGGTAAACGCCATCAGGTGGGTGTCCGGCCCCATGGCGCGCGACAGGTAGTTTTCCGGATCGGCCTTGATGGCTTCCTTGGACAGCAGCGGCATGGCCGCCAGCAGCTGCGCCGGCGACTGGTGCGGCAGGTCCTGGTAGGCGGCATAGGCCGGAACGGTATCGATGGCCCAGCGCAGGGTGGCCATCAGCTTGTCGTCGGCGCGTTTCGCCAGCCATTGCGGGTCGCGGCAATGGGCGATTTCAGCGACGAATTCATCGTACTTGGCGCCGTAGCGCAGGCGCGCCGGCGCCATGGCATACAAATGCCCGAGCGTGCTCTTGACCCACTGCGGCGCAGCGGTATAGAACTTCAGGAATGGATGGACGACGTCTTCGATCGGCATGTTATTCGTGGCTCAGGTCAGCAAAAATGGCTTCATAGCGCCCGATCATCCGTTCGACATCGAAGCGCTTCTGCACGCTTGCCAGCGCCCCTTGCGCCAGGCACGCGCGCAGGGCCGGGTCGGCGCAGCGCGCCAGCGCCGCGGCCAGCGCCGGCACATCGCCGGCCGGGTACAGCAGGCCGCTGACACCGTCGTCCACCTGTTCGCGCATGCCGCCAACGTCGCTCGCCACGAGCGCGCTTCCCAGCGCCATGGTCTCCAGGGTCGCGATCGGGAATGTTTCGGTGTGCGAGGTCAGCGCCATCACGTCGCACGCGGCCACGAAGGGCCGCACATCGGACTGGAAGCCGGCCAGCACCACCGCGCTGCCCAGGCCCAGGCGATCGCGGCATGCTTCGATCTGGCCGCGCATGGGGCCATCGCCAACGAGCAGCAGGCGGGCCCGGATGCCGCGCGCGTGCAGCTGCACCAGCGCGGCCAGCATGTCGACCTGGCGCTTCTCTTCGCGGAACACGGCGCACACGCCGATCAGCAGCTCGTCGCTGCCGAAGCCGAGTTCCTTGCGCAGCGCGGCTGCCTGCGCCTGCACGGCGGCGGCCGAAAAGCGCGCCAGGTCGATGCCGTTGTGGACCACCTCGCTGCGCCGCGGGCGCACGCCCAGCGCGTCAAAGTAGCGCCGCTGCAGTTCGCTCACAAAAATGACGCTGCTGGCCCAGCTGTAAAACCTGCGGTACACCGCGAAACGCAGGCGCGCCATGGCGCCCCGCTGCACCACGCCCATGCTGTGACAAATGAAGGCGAGCGCCATGCGGCGTTTCACGCGCAGGCGCGCCAGGGTGGCGAACATCAGCGAATACTGGGACGTGGCGACGATGACGTCCGCACTCCCGGCCAGGGCCGCGAGCCGGCCGACGGCGGCCAGGTCAAGCCCGCCGCGCGACGCGCAGCAGGCCACGCCGATGGCGGCACCGAGTTCCTCGCCCAGCGTGCCGCCCTCCTTCAGGCTGGCCACCCGCACGCCGTGGCCGCGCCGCGCCAGCCCCGTGGCCAGCGCCACCAGGTGGCGCTCGGCGCCGCCGAAGCGAAGCTGGTCGGTGACGAACAGGACATTCATGGCGCCACGTCGCAGCGGCCGATGGCGGCCCTGACATGCTGCTTGAGCGAGGCCGCCACATGCGCCGGAGCGAAGCGCTGCACGACCAGTTCGGGACCGTCTGCGCCGTCGTCGAGGCCCGCGATGCCGGACAAGAGCATGCGTGCGATGGCCTCGATGTCGCCCGGCGCGGCGCAGGCATGCGTGCCGCCGGCCCATTCGGCGATCAGGTCGGCCGAGGTGCCGGCCGGCGTGATGCCCCACACCGGCCGGCGCGCGCCGATGTATTCGACCAGTTTGCTGGGCAGGAAAACGCTGGGCTGCTCGCTCGGGGCGTCGATCACCAGCAAGGCCGCGGCGCTTTGGGTCAGCTGCAGCGATTCGCGGTAGCCCACCTGCCCGCGCAGGCTGACCAGCCCCGCGGGCAGCGCCCGGAAAGCCGGCGACGCCAGGAACACGGGCGACACATGGCCGACAAATTCGAAGGACACCAGGTCGAGCGCGCGCGGCTGGCGTTCCAGGATGCGGCCCAGCGCCAGGAACAGCGGTTCGGGGGAACGCGCGCCGTAGCAGGCGCCGATGTGGCGCACGACGTGGCGTTTGTTATCTGCGGCGGCCACCGGCTCGCCGGCATTGCCCATGTCCCAGGCGTGCGGCAGGACCGCCGATTTGGCGCGCCATGCGGGAGGAAATTTCGACATGACCAGCTCGCGCGTGCGTTCGGACGTGAACAGCACCTGGTCGGCGGCCGCGATCACCCGTTTTTCCTGGGCCCGGTTGACCCGGTGCTCCAGCCAGCTCGTTTCGTGGAAGGGATTGTCGGCCCAGGGATCGGAGAAGTGGGCCAGCCACGGCAGCCCGGTACGGCGCTTCAGGTCCAGCGCCAGCAGGTGGTCGGTCATGGGCATGCCGAAGCTGACGATGGCGTCGGGGCGCGCGGCGTCGATCTCGAACAGCGCGCGCCGGTAGGCTTTCCGGCGCCAGGGCCCGAACAGGTCGGGACAGGCGCCGTACAGCGGCAGCGCCCGCATGGCGGCGCGATGAAAAATGCCCTTGAGCGGCGTGCCCGGATTCGGCACCGGCAGCGAGATGACGCGCTCGAAAAAATCGGGATACTGGTCGTAGCCCTGCGCGAACTGCGCGTCGCGGCCATGCAGCAGGCTCACCTGCGCGTCGAGGTGGTACAGCTGGCGCCCGATCTGGATTGCCTGGGGCGTCAGCTGAGGCGGCGCGTAATAGCAGATGGCGAAAATTTTCAAGCGCCGCCTCCGAAGCTGGCCAGGACATCGAGGATGCGCGCCGAGGCGTGCCCGTCGCCATAGAAATTGCCGCCGCTGCCGTCGGACTGACCGGCGTCGAGAATGTCGGACACCGCGCTGACGATGCGCTCGCGGTGCGGGCCGGCCAGGTGCACCATGCCCGACGTGGTTCCTTCCATGCGTTCGGTCAGGTCGCGCATGACGACCACCGGCTTGCCCAGGCTGGGCGCTTCTTCCTGCACGCCGCCGGAGTCGGTCAGCACCACGGTGGCGGCGATCATCAGCGCCACGAAAGGCAGGTAGTCGAGCGGCTGGCACAGTTCCAGGTTGGGCGCGCCGGTGGTCGCCAGCAGGCGTCCCACGGCTTCGCGCACCGACGGATTCGGGTGCACCGGGAACACGAAATCGACCTCCGGGTAGCGCGCGCACAGGTCGGCAATGCCGCCGCAGATGGCCTCGAAGCCGGCGCCGAAGCTTTCGCGGCGGTGCGCGGTCACCAGCACGAAGGGACGGTGCGGCGCCAGGAAACGGTGCAGCTTTTGCATGTCAAGCGCGGCGCTCACCTGCGCGCGGCAGACCGGGTCGACCTTCAGGCGCTCGCGCACCAGATACAGGGCGTCGATGCCGGTGTTCCCCGTGACCAGGATGCGCGCCTCGCTCACGCCTTCGCGCACCAGGTTCGCGCGGGCCGGCGCCGTCGGCGCGAAGTGCATGGCGGCGATGGCGCCCACCAGCTTGCGGTTCATCTCCTCGGGGAAGGGTTCATGGATATTCCCCGTGCGCAGGCCCGCTTCGACGTGGGCCACCGGCACCCTGGCGTAGAAGGCGGCCAGCGCGGCAACGAAGGCGGTGGTGGTGTCGCCCTGGACGATCATCCAGTCCGGGCGCACCGCTTCCAGGACCGGCGCCAGGCCATCGAGCACGCCCGTTGTGACGCCGGTGAGGGTCTGGCCGGGCTTCATGAGGTCCAGGTCGTAGTCGGGCTTGATGGCGAAGAAGGCCAGCACGCTGTCGAGCATTTCGCGGTGCTGGGCGCTGACGCAGACGACGACGTCGAAGCCGCCGTGCGCGCGCGCGGCCAGCACCACGGGAGCGAGCTTGATGGCTTCGGGCCGGGTGCCAAAGACGAACAGTAGTTTGCAAGGAGACGGCATGGAAATCCTATGATGAGATATCGGGCAGCACGCCGGCCAGCTTGAGCATGGCCAGGTACAGCAATACGAAGACGGCGCCCAGCATCAGCGCTTCGGGCAGGAGCGACTGCACCAGGTTGGCGCGGTCGAGCAGGACGCACAGGGCGCCGGCAAGCAGGCTGGCGGCCAGGATGCGCAGCAGCGTGCCCCACTGCTGCAGGCGCCGGACCGGCACGCCCGTGACGCGCGCGACACGCCAGAAGCTGAAGGCATTGCCGGCGGCGAGCGTGAGCACATTGCCCAGGGCGGCGCCGGGCAAGCCCCACAGCGTTGCACCAAGCACGCCGGCGGCCAGGCTGGCGGGCAGCAGCAGCGCGTCGCAGGCCAGCAGGTAGCGGCCCTGGTTCAGCACCACGGTGAGCGTGCTCACTTCCACCGCCACGCCCAGCAGCGCGATGCAGTTGATGCGCATGACATCGGCTGCGGCCAGGTACTGGGTGGTGTAGACCACGCTGACGATGTGCACCGCCAGCACCGCGGTCAGCGCCAGCACGGGCAGCAGCACGAAGGCGCTGGCCAGGTTGGCGCGCTGGTTCAGGTGCAGCATGCCGGCCTGGTCCCGGCCCGATTCGAGCTTGGACAGGCGCGGCGCGATCGCATTGCTCACGCTGTTGCGCACCAGGGCCACGACCGGCATGATCACCGCGCCGATCGAGAAGGCGGCGAAGGCGGCCGGCGCGAACAGGGCGGCGGCCACCCACTGGTCGGCCTGGCCGCGCAGCAGGAACAGGGTGGAGGCCAGGCCGAAAGGCAGCACATAAGCTAGCTGGGTGCGCAGCGCTTCGCGGTCGAGCGGCAGCGCCTTCCAGCCGTAGTGGCGCCCGATGTGCGCCAGCACCAGCACGAATTTGATGGCGGCGTAGGCGACCAGCGCGCCGAACACGACATCCGCCCTGCCCGACCATGCCGCCGCCGCCACCATGGCCACGCGCAGGACGGCCAGCGCCAGGATCGTGCGCGCCTGCGCCTGCACGTCGCCGCGGGCGTTGGGCAGGAATTCGGCCAGGCTGGCGGCCACCCACAAGGTCAGGAAGGCCGGCATGAACCAGGCGGCGCTGCCGATGGCGCGCACGCTGTGCGGCAGCAGCGGATTCCAGGGCCCGAGCGCGATGCCTGCCAGGCAGCCGGTGAACAGCAGCAGGAAGAAAGTCTGGTGCACATAGGCCGCGCGCTTGCTGTCGGCGTGGCGCGGCAGGAAGTAGAACAGGCTGCGCGGCAGGGCGAACGGCGCGATCGCCATCGCCGTGCCGATCGCCAGCCACGCCAGGCGGTAGTCGGCAAAGGCGCTGGCCGGCAGCAGGCGCACCAGCGCGACCGGCAGCAAAAACTGCAGGCCGAAGTCGAGCATGTTGGCCGCCGTGAGCGTGACCGCGCCGCGCTTCAGGCTGGGGCTAGTCATCGGTGTAGTCGCAGAATTCGACATAGCCTGTGCTGCCTTCGGTGGAGATGACTTTGGCGGGAATGCCGACGGCGACCGCGTTCTCGCACAGGTCGCGCGTGACGACGGCATTGGCGCCGATGGCGCTGCCCTGTCCGATGTGAATGGCGCCGATGATGACCGCGCCCGGCCCGATATAGACGTTCTCGCCGATGACGGGCACGCCCTTGCGTTCGCCGCGATTGAGCTGGCCGATGGTGACACCTTGCGAGATATTGCAGTTGCGCCCGATCCGCGCCGCTTCGTTAACGACGATGCCGCCGAAGTGGCCGATGTAAAAACCGGGGCCGATGCTGGTGTTGTACGGGATCGAGATGCCGAACTTGAAGCGCAGGTGCTTGTGCATCAAGCGCGCCAGCAGGTGGACCGGGCGCCACAGCCCCCTCGCGCCGGCAGTGGCAAAGGCCAGGCGCAGCCAGAACATGAAGCGGAAACCCGGCACCAGGCGGTAGGCGCGCAGGCCGGCCTTGAAGCCGCTCCGGCCGCCCAGGTGCCGGTACAGGTCGGCATGCCAGAGGCTGCGCAGATGGGCGCGCTGCTGCGCATTCATGCCGGCACCATGGCCGCCAGGTAGGGAGCCGAGACGGTATCGGGCGACAGCCGGGAGACGGCGTAGGCGCGGCAGCGCGCGCTGCAGGCAGCCCATTCTGCGGGCGAATCGAGCAAGGCGCGGGCCTGGACCGCGGCCGCGCCGGCGTTGGCGACGGCCACGCCCAGCCCCTTGGAGGCGATCATGCCGTCCGGGTCGAAGGTGGCGATCACGGGCACGCCGTTGGCCCAGGCTTGCAAATAGGTATTCGGAAAACCCTCGAACGACGAGGTATTGATGAAGATGCGGGCGTCGGCGAACAGTTCGCGCGTGGTGCCGAACTTGACCTGGCCGTGGAAGCGCAGGTTCGGCAAGGCCGCCGCACCGTCGCGCACCTGTTCGTACAGGGCAGCTTCGTCGGGATGGGCGCCGCCGGCCATGGCGCAGCGCAGGCCGGGCGACTCGCGCACGACGTCGAGGAACCACGCGGGGCGTTTCATGGAGCGCATATTGGCCAGCCAGAGCAGGTCCGTGGCGCGCTCGCCGAGTGTCCTGACGCTGTCGGGCAGGTCCGAGAACATGCCGGCCACGCGCGCTTCCAGGCCGTAGTGCTGCATGAGCAGGTCGGCCTGTTTGCGGGTCTGGGCCAGGATGGCGTCGGCGCGGCGCAGGCCGTAGTGGTACAGCATGCGGTCGCGCGGATTGCCGACCATGAGGGTCGCGGGCGAACAGTCGGCGTCGGACGCGATGCGAAAGACGAAGCGGCGCTTGTGGCGGCGGCAGAAAGCGGCCATGACGCCGACCATGGCGCCGGCGCAGCTGGCGTAATAGACGTCGGCGTCGGCCGCCTTCAGGGCGGCCCAGGTCGAGGACACGCGCGGCGCGAAAAAGCGCAGGCCGGGTACGCCGGCGCGCAGCGCGAAGGTCTTGCGCACCTGCACGCCCGCCACCTGCTCGAGCGGCCGCTGGCCGAAATCGCCCACCAGCGACGTGACCTTGTAGCCGCGCCGCGCCAGGTAGCGCGACATCAGGGCGTGCTGCACTTCTTCGCCGCCGATATGCACCGACTTGCCATCGAGGTCGGCGATCACGCCCCAGGCATAGTAATTCAACATGCAAATACTGGTACTCACGTGGCCGCCGTGCCTTTCCGGTCTTCCTCGAATGGGTCGTACACCCATGGCTTGGCAGCGACCTTCATTGCCTCCCTGTCGACTTTCACGATGGCTGGCCGCTTCCGGTACAAGCCCCCGCAACCGATCAGCACGCCCAGCGCAATCCAGAAATACGATTGCGAAAAGCTGGGCGTAAAGCGGTCGTCGGTCAGGCCCTGCACGAACCACAGGGGAACGAGCACGGCGCCGCCGGCAAACATGCCCTGCAAGGTCGGGGATACGTGCTCGCGCGCCAGGCGCATGAATTCGCGCCGCACGAGCAGCAGGAAGGCCAGCACGAAGCCGAAGCCGACCAGGCCCAGGTCCATCAGCGCCCCCAGCCAGGCGCTGTGGGGCTGCGCCACCGGCAGCATTTTGTTCAGGCGCACCGGCGCGCTCCACAGGATGGAATAAATGCCGTGGGGGAGCACCGGTTCGGCCAGCACGAAGGGCATCAGCGGCAGCCAGATGCCGTCCAGGCGGCCGGCCGTGACGGCGCCGCGGTCGCCGCGCTCGACGCCGGTCATGGCGCGTTCGAGCAGCGGCTCGAAGATGAAGGGGCCGATGCAGGCGGTCACGATGAGGCCCACGATGACGGTCCTGACGCTCAGGCGCTTCCAGAAATACATGGCATTGACCAGCGCGAAGCCCAGGAAGCCGCCGCGCGAGAAGGTCATCAGCACGCCCATGGCGAACACGATGGCCGAGACGAACAGGAAGCGTTTGGTGAAGCCCGGATCCTGTTCGCGGATCGAGAACAGGGTCAGCGCATAGAGCATGTTGAGCAGCAGGCTCATTTCATTGGCATGCATGCCCAGCTGGCCGAGGAAGGTGCGCGCCAGCGGCGAGGCCAGTTCGCGCAGCGACATGCCGCTGCTCAGCAGCAGCCAGCCGACCAGGGCGCAGAATACCCAGCCCGACACCAGCATCAGGTACAGGAAGCGCTCCGGCTTTTTGCTGTGGCGCACCGCCAGCGCCACCAGCAGGGCCAGCAGCACCAGGAACTGGGGCTTGATAAAGGCGTCGCGCAGGTAGCCGATGCTGTCATTGAACTGGATCAGTTTTTGCGCTTCGAAGCGCGGCGGGATCAGGCCCACACTGGACATGCCGACCGCCGCCGCAATGCCGATCGGCAGTACATACCAGGCCAGCAGGCGCAGCGGCGCGATCGGGTCGTGCCAGCGCCGCAGGCCGGCATGCACCACATAGGAAATCAGGGTGAGGGCCAGGATCAGGTTGAGGGGATTCAAGCCGCGAATGCCCAGCAATTCGTGCGGAAACATGGTCAGCGCGGAAAGCGGCATCAGCACGATGGCAAAGCCCACGCCGGCCCGGAAGTCGAGCATGACCCACAGCGAAAAGCCGGCCATGATGACCGCCAAAGGCACCAGGATGCCGATGATGGGCACGGCGGCGCCGAACAGGGCGGCCAGCAAGGCCAGCGCCACCACGCCGGCGATGACGGTCGACCTGTCGGCCGGCTGGTGGCGGCGCGCGCCGGAAAAGGCTGTGGAGCTCATCAGACGGGTGCGCCCATCAATTTGGCGCGCACGCGCGGATCGACCGACTTCATGAGGTCGTTGACGAAGGCATCCTGGATGCGGAACGAGGCATGCTTGTCGGGGTCGATGGTCGATACACGGAACAGGTAGCCGTCGGGAATGAAGTCGGACAAGGCGTACTTGAGCTGGGCCAGCTGGCGGTCGAGGTAGCTGCGCACCACGTTGCTGCCCATGGTGAACCAGTAGGTGACCGGTTCGTTGCGCGGACCGTTGGCCGCCACCATGCGGGTGACGGGCAGGGCCACGCCATCGACCACCAGCTCGTCGCTGCGCAATTCGTTGATCTGGAAACCCTGGGCCGCATAGCAGACTTCCTGGCGGTGGGCGCGCATCTGCTGGGTTTGGTTGGAACCATAGGCGATCGACAGCATGATGCGCTGGCCCTGCGAATTGACATAGGTGCGGCTCAGGGTCTGGCTGTAGATGAGGGCAATTTTTTCCTGCTGCACGCTGGACGGCACCATGGCCGCTGTTTCGGGGTCGATCTTCCAGTCGCCGAATTGCGCCGGCACGCTCGTTTCCAGGGTAATGTGGGGCGTGGCGTCGGCCAGCATGCGGGTGGGCCGCAGCGCGACCGTGGCGCCGAACGCCAGCGCCAGCAGCAGGGCCGGCGGCACGGTGCGGCGCAGGGCGCCGAAGGCCAGGGGCGCGATGCCGCGGCCGGGCCCTTCGGCTTTCTTGAAAATGGGCACAGCTTCGGCGCGGGCGCCGAAACGCAGCAGGGAATCGGTGGCGATAATGAGCAGCAAGGCGCTGACGAACAGCACCATGCCGGCAAACCCATGCAGGAAGCCCTGCCCCGCCGCATCGCCCAGGTGGTAGGTGATGAGGGTGAGCACCATCACGCGGATCACATTGCTGAGAAAGGAAATCGGGACGATCAGGATCGCCAGCGCGATATTGCGGAACAGCGAATTGTGGCGCACTACATTCAGGTACAGCAAGCCCAGCGCCTCGAGCGTGAACAGGGTGTGCAAGCCGGCGCAGGCGTCGGCCACCAGCAGCTGGTACTGGCCTATCTGCAGGATGACGCCGGTGCGCGACATCGGATAGCCGAGCGCGTACAGGATTTTGTCGACCACATAGGATACGGCCGTCTTCATGGGCATGGTGAGCAGGTCCACCACCGACCCCGGCAAGGGCAGCATGAACAGCATGAAGAACAGGGGAAACCATTGGACCTTGAGCGCGCGCGCGCCGCGCGTGAGCAGCAGCAGCGCCGCCAGCGTGCTGATGAAGGAAGCGATTTCGAAGATGACGATGCCCTGCGAGCGGCCCAGGAAATACACCGCCGCGCTAAGGACCAGCAGCGGCCAGCCCAGCCAGTGCGCGCGGTCGCCTTCGCTGGCGTCGAGCATCTGGCCCCAATTGCGGTAGATCAGCCACAGGGCGATGCCCAGGATGATGGGGCCGTGGGCCTGCTCTTCGGTCGACCACAGGCCGCGGAAAATATCGGCGAAGCTGGGCAGGTACAGCAGCAGCAGGGCCATGGCCAGCGGCGCCCAGGCCGGGAAAGGCCCCGCCGCGAGTCCCAGCATGGCCGGCTTGGTGCGGGTGTTCATGTGAAGTCGACCAGTACCGAACCGACCACCTTGGCGCCGTTCTGGGCAATTTGCCCTGCGAATGCGTTGATGTCGCCCAGGTGGGTTTTGTTCTTGCGCGCCACGATCAGCACGCCGCCGGTGCGGGCCGCGACCACCAGCGCATCAAGGCCGCGCGAACTGGCCGCCACGTCGTACAGGGTGACGTCGTAGCGCGCTTCGAGCCTGGCATTGAGGCCGGCAAACCCTGAGCGGCTCAGCAGTTCCTGCGGGTTGGGAGGCAGCGTTCCGGCCGGCAGCAGCGACAGGTCGCAGAAGGCGTCGACCGGCTCGATGGCGTCGAGCTCGGCGCGTCCGGCCAGGATGTCGGACAGGCCGGCGCGCCCCCTGGCGGCGAACACGCCGTGCTGGGACGGCGTGCGCAGGTTGGCGTCGACCAGCAGGGTGCGTTCGCCCAGCTGGGAAAACACCACGGCCAGATTGGCCACGAACAGGCTGGCGCCGTCGCCATGGTCGATGCCGGCCACGGTCAGCGATTTGTGGCCGCGCCCAAACCAGCGCAGCATCAGCTGGCTGCGCACCGCGCGCAGGGTTTCCACCTGCGGGCTGAAGGGGGCGTAAGCGGCCACCAGGTGGGGCGAGACCGCTCCCTCCCCCGGCTGCAGGTAGGGATAGTCGAACTGGCGCGCCAGCACTTGCTGGATATCCGATTCATTGACAAAGCCCATGCGCTGGGCGGCTTCGCCGAAGCGGATCCCGAGTTCCTTCTGCATGCGCAGCACGCATTCGGTGTTTTCAAGGGTCAGCTTGCCCGATTCGAGCAGCAGCCCGCCAATGCTGGAGTCGGCCTGGCGCTTTTTTTCCGAAGCGGCGATCGAGAGTTCAGTCTGCGTCATGGTGGTCATCCTTGTTCGGTCAGGTCAGGCGCAAGCGCTGCGGCAGGAAGGCGGCGATGGCGCCGTACCTGGGGCGCCGCGGCTTGTTCCATTCGATGACGCCCAATACCGGCATCTGCAGCACCTCGGCCATGTCGCTTTCGGAGCGCACGCGGCGGTCCAGCATTTCGGCCAGCAAGGCGAAGCCCAGGCCCAGCATGCTGCCCAGGAACAGCGCCAGCATGGTGTTGAGCATCACGCGCGGCCCGGCGGCGCCATTCGGCGGCGTGGCCGGATTGAGCACGGAAATGTCGGACTGCTCGGACTGGCCTTCGATCTTGGTTTGCGCAAAGCGCTGCGAGGCGGCGTCGAAGGCGCGCTGGGCGCTTTCGACATCCTTGACCAGCACGCCCAGTTCGTCGCGGCCACGGTTCAGTTCGAGCACGCGGGTTTTCTGGGCCGCCAGCGCGGCGCGGATGGCCGCTTCGCGCGCTTGCAGGATGTGCGCATTGTTGCCCACGCTGTGGGATGCGGAGCGCACGTGGCCGTTCAGCATGGCGCCGATCTTGTCGACTTCGGCCTTCAGGCTCTGGTACTGCGGATGGTTGCGGCCCAGGCGGCCGCCCACTTCGGCCAGGCGCGATTCGGCGCCGGCCAGCTGGACCTTCAGGTTCTGCACCACGGGATTGGCCGCCACGTCGGGCGATTCGGCGCCCTTCGCGCCCAGGGCCATGCCCTGGCGCGACGTCGCTTCCATGGCCTGGCCCTGGGCCGCCACCAGTTGCGCCGACAGGTCGTTCAGGCGGTTCATTTCATTGTCGACACGGTTGTCGACGCTGACGATGCCGCGCTCCTGCTGGTACTTGGACAGGCGGCTTTGCGCCGCTTCCACGTTGTCGCGCAGCAGCTTGGTCTGCTCGTTGAAATAGGCCGAGGCTTTTTTCATCGGTTCGGACTTGAGCTCGATCGACAGGCGCTGGTATTCCTCGGCGAAGGCATTGGCGATGCCGGCCACGAACTTGGGATCGGACCCCTTGAAGTTGATTTCCACCACGCTGCTTTCGCGCGAGGGCACCACGTCCAGGTTTTTCAGCAGCAGCTCGGCCAGCCAGTCGCGCACGGTGCCATTGCCGCCGGTGGCCGCATTGAAGCGGGCCAGCACGTCGGGATTCTGGGCCAGCTTGAGCTGGTCGACCACGCGCGCGGCCACATTCTTGCTGCTGATGATATCGATCTGGGTGGCCATATAGCCGGGCAGGAGCTGGCTCGGCATCACGATGCCGGTCAGCGGATCCATGCCCTTGTAGTTGAGCAGTACCGATGCGGTGGCCTTGTACGTCTTGGGCAGCATCGAACTGACGGCCAGCGTCAGCCCGACGGTGAGCAGCAAGGTGGCGAGGATGATCCGCTTGCGCGCAAGCAGGATCAGCAGGAACTGGGAGATATTCATCAGAACCAGCTTTCCTTGACGTACACGACGTCGTCGACCAGGACCACGTCGTCCGGCCTGGCCTTGATGGTTTGCAGCTTGCCTTGCGCATCCTTGCGCTTGATGACCAGGCCGCGTTCGGTGCCGCGCAGCGACAGGCCGCCGCCGGCCGACAGCGCCTGGGTGACCGTCATGGCGCGCTCCAGGCGCACCGCGCCGGGGCGCTGCACTTCGCCGTAAATGTAGAACTTGGGGGCCCGTTCCACAAACAGCACGTCGCTGCCGGCGACCTGGTAATTGTCGGCCAGGGCGGCGTCGCGCATCATTTGCACCACGTCGATCTCGCTGCGCGTGGTCTTGCCGTCGCGCGTGCGGATCAGGCTGACCTTGTCGCCGCCTTCGGTGGAAATGCCGCCGGCCATGGCCAGCATGTCCATCAGGCTGCGCTTGCCTTCGATGGGATAGCGCCCCGGGCGGTTGACCTGGCCCAGCACCGACACCGTATTGCTCTGCACCGCCGTCACGATGATGTTGACCTGCGGCTTCTTGACGAAGCCGCCGCTCTCGAGCGCCTGGGCGATCTTCTTTTCGGCCGCGGCCGGCGACAGGCCGCTCACGGCCACCTGCCCGATCAGGGGAAAGCTGATGTTGCCGCCTTCGCTGACGCGCGTTTCCAGCGCCAGGTCGGGGCTGCCGTAGACGGATACCTTCATCACGTCGCCGGGACCGAGCGGCAAGTCGGCCGCCATGGCGGCATTCATCATCAGCAGGGCCAGCACGGCCTGTACGAGTCGTTTCATGTGTTCACCTCTTTGATCGGGGAGTATGGATTTACTTGAGCCCTGCCACGCCGCGCGCGGTGGTGTCGTCGGCCGGACCCGCGGTGGCGGTGGCCGCGGCCGGGACGGCGGCCGGCGCCGCCGAGGCGGTGGTCATGGCCTTGTTCAGGTAGTCGATTTTCGCCACGGCGCGCAGGCGCTTGAGCTCGGCGTCGGCCGCTTCCTTGGTGCGCTGGCCCTGCAGGAAGCGTTCGATCTGCGGCGCGGCCAGGGCCAGCGAGGCCGGATTGTCCTTGACGTCGGCAATGCTGATGAACATGCTGCGCGGCCCTTCCTTGACCACGAACAGCTGGCCCGGCTTCATGTTCTTGAGCCGGGCGGACATGTCCGGCGCCAGGTCGGACGTGGTGCGCGACGCCTGGGTGCGCACGTACTTGACCTTGTGCTGGTCGAACCAGGCCGCCACGTCGTCGAGTGTCTTGCTGCCGTCGGCATAGCGCTTGACTTCTTCGCCCAGGTCGGCGGTATCGATGACCAGCTGCTTCATGTCGAACTGCTTGCGGTTGGCGAAAAATTCCGGATGCTTGACGTAGTAGTCGCTCACTTCGGCCGCCGTGGGCTTGGGAATGGCGCCGATTTTTTTCTGCATGTAGGCTTGCGCCACGATCAGCGCCTTGGCCCGCTCGATGGCTTGCACCACTTTCGGATCGCGGTCGGTCTGGTCCTTGGCCGCTTCGTTCTGCAGCAGCTGGCGGTCGATCAGCCCTTCGAGCATTTGCTTGCTGGCGCCCTCCTGCTGGGCCGCCTGGATATTGGCGCGCTGCAGTTCTTCGTTGAGCTGCATGGCCGTGATCTCTTCGCCATTGACGCTGACCAGCGCCTGGCCTGCCTTGGGCGCCTTGTCCTTGTCGCTGCAGCCGGCCAGGCAGGCCAGCGCCGCCATCAGGGCGGCTGCCAGGGTTTTCTTGTCCACTTTGCGTTCCTCATCTTGTTGTCAAGCTTAATCAATACATAACATTTCGAGGGCAGTATTACATATTTGGGAAAAAAGCCGCGTACGAATGGCTGAGAATTCCGCGCGGAATTGAATGCTAAATCCGGGCAAGAAAAAAGCGCCTCGCGGGCGCTTTATCGGGCTAGACGAGGTCTTCCCCGTACAGCTTGAGATAGGCGCGTCGCCTCGCCTGGTCGAGATCGTGATCGACCATTTCGCGTACCAGTTCGGCAAACGTGGTGCGCGGCACCCAGCCCAGTTTTTCGCGCGCCCGGGTCGGGTCGCCGAGCAGGGTTTCCACTTCCGTCGGCCGGAAATACTTTGGATCGATCACCACGATCTTCTGTCCGACCGACAGGGCGGTCGCCTTGTTCCCCGCAATCGCTGCCACGACACCGAATTCATCAACACCAAGGCCTTGCCAGGCGATGCTGATGCCCAGTTCCTGCGCCGCCGCCTCGATGAACTGGCGCACCGAATACTGCACGCCGGTGGCGATGACGAAGTCTTCCGGCTTGTCCTGCTGCAGCATCAGCCATTGCATTTCCACATAGTCGCGCGCATGGCCCCAGTCGCGCAGCGCATCGAGGTTGCCCAGGAACAGCTGCTGCTCCAGGCCTTGCGAGATATTGGCCAGCGCGCGCGTGATCTTGCGCGTCACGAAGGTCTCGCCGCGGCGCGGGGATTCGTGGTTGAACAGGATGCCGTTGCAGGCATACATGCCGTAGGCTTCGCGGTAATTGACCGTGATCCAGTAGGCGTACAGCTTGGCGACCGCGTACGGGCTGCGCGGATAGAAGGGCGTGGTTTCCTTTTGCGGGCTTTCCTGCACCAGGCCGTAGAGCTCGGACGTGGAGGCCTGGTAAAAGCGCGTCTTGCCGCCCAGCTCGGACATGCGGATCGCTTCGAGCAGGCGCAGGGTGCCGATGCCGTCCACGTCGGCCGTGTATTCGGGCGACTCGAAGGACACCGCCACATGGCTCATGGCGCCCAGGTTGTAGACTTCGTCGGGACGGACCTGCTGCAGGATGCGGGTCAGGTTGGAGGTATCGGACAGGTCGCCGTAATGCAGGAAGAAATGCGGATTGGGGTCGTGCGGGTCTTCGTAGATATGGTTGATGCGGTCGGTGTTGAAGGAAGAAGCGCGCCGTTTGATGCCATGGACTTCATAGCCCTTCTCCAGCAAGAACTCCGCGAGATAGGAACCGTCCTGTCCGGTAACGCCAGTGATGAGTGCCTTCTTCATGAGCCTCTCCGTCGTGTGGTTCAGCCCATTCTAGACCTACATTGCCCAAGTGCAAAGTGACAAGGATCACTTCCGCGCTCAGTGTGCATTCTCCTTGCTGAGGACCACCTTGACGGTCTTGACGATAATCCACAGGTCCAGCCACAGCGACCAGCTGCGCAGGTAGTCGAGGTCGTACTGGATGCGCGCTTCCATCTTATCCAGCGTTTCGGTTTCGCCGCGCATGCCGTTGACCTGGGCCCAGCCGGTGATGCCCGGCTTGACCTTGTGGCGCAGCATGTAGCCCTTGATCAGCTTGCGGTACTGCTCGTTGTGCGCCACGGCATGCGGGCGCGGCCCGACGATGCTCATGCGCCCCTGCAGGACGTTGAAAAATTGCGGCAGCTCGTCGAGCGAACTGCGGCGCAGGAAGGCGCCCACGCGGGTCACGCGCTGGTCGCCCTTGGTCGCCTGCACCACCTTGCCGCCATCCTCGGTCACCGTCATGGAGCGGAACTTGTAGACGATGATTTCCTCGCCGTACAAGCCGTAGCGGCGCTGGCGGAAAATGACCGGCCCCGGCGAGGTAAATTTGACAGCCAGGGCGATGACCAGCATCAGGGGCAGCAGCAGCAACTGGATCGCCAGGCCCAGCACGATGTCGCTGCCGCGCTTGATCATGCTGTTCAAGCCCATGAAGGGTGTTTCGCAAATGGCGATGACGGGCATGCCGCCCACATTGTCGAAGCGCGCCTGCATCAGGTCGAAAATATAGATATCCGGCAGGAAGTAGACCGAGGCCGTGGTGTCCTGCAATTCGTCGAGCAGCTTGCGGATCCGCGGCTGGGCCGAGATCGGCTGGCTGATGAAGATCATCTTGATGCCATGTTCGCGCACATAGCCGGCAATGTCGCTCATCTTGCCCAGCATGGGATGCGGCAGGTTGGGCGGATGGCGGTCGTCGACGCGGTCGTCGAAATAGCCGTCGACCTGCATGAACAGATTGGTCTGGCGCGCGCAGATGCCGGCGAACTTGAGTCCGACGTCATTGGCGCCGACGATGACCGCCGAACGCACCTCGCTCTTCTTGCCCTTGCCCACCGCGCCGCGCCGGACCGCCAGGTGGCTGACCAGGATGAGCAGCGGCACGGCAATGAACCAGGCCAGGATCACGCGCTCGTCGTAAAAATAGCGCAGCCCGCTCGAAGAACCCAGGAACAGCAGCACCGCCACCGTGATGCCCCAGCCGACCACCGTGTCGCGCGCATAGGCCAGCATGCGGCCGCTGCGCCAGGTGCGGTAGGGATCGATATGCTGGTAGACCGCCGACGATACGAAGAACGCCAGGATCATCAGCACCAGGGAATAGCCGGTGAACGGTGCCTTGTAGTACATGGACACCAGGTACAGGCTGCCCATGATGATCAGGGGATCGAGTACGCGCTGGAAAAACGAGATCAGGGGGATGTCATTGACCGTCATGTTCACCTTTAAAACTGGACATTGGCATTGACCGATACCGTGGTGGCCTTGAAGCTGCCATTGCCCAGGAAATCAGCTCCGCTGCGGCGCTGGTGCGCAATGGAGGTGCTCAGTTGCATGGTCGGGCGCGGCGACCAGGTCGCCCCCAGCGAGGCTTCGCGCAGATGGTCTTTCAGGCCGGCCGGCGCCGTGGCCGCCAGCAAGCCCTGGTAGCGCCGCCGTTCACGGCTGAGCTTGCCGTCGATGCGGACCTTGGCGCTGGCATCCCAGCTGGCCCCCACGCTGGCGCCGCGGTTCAGGCTGTAGGTGACGAGCGTGCTTTCGATCGGTGCGAATTCGCGCCAGGCCGCCGCATTGACGCGCAGCTTCTTGCGCGGGTTCAGGCTGGCGGTGACGCGGCCATTGAAGCCGCTGGCGTCGCGCGGCCCGTTGACGTCGTGCCTGCGCCTGGCATAGCCGGCGAGGACCTGGATGGTGGAGATGCCCGTCACCTTCCAGTTGACCTTGGCCTTCAATTCATCCTGGGTGAAGTCGTCGTTGACGGGCACAGCGCCGACGACGCGGATGTTGTGGTACTTGCCCTTGACGCGGCGCGCCACCAGGCCGGCGGTGCTGCCGCTGCGCGGGGTGAAGTCGAAGCCGGCTTCGACGGCGTCTTCGTCGCGGTTGTTGAAGCGCTGCGCCGGCAGCGCATAGCTGTAGCTATCCTGCGCCGCACCCACCCGCAGGCGGTAGCTGGGATGGAGCTGCCAGTTGGCGTCGCCATGACGGCGCTTGTGGATGCGCAGGTTGCGTTCGGTGCTGCGGAAGTCGGTGTAGGGGGCCAGGGTCTGCTCGTAGCTGGCGCCCAGCTTGCCGCTGAACCGATTGCCCAGCTGCCAATCCCAGGTGCCGAGAAAATCCTTGCCATCGTAGTCGAGCTGGGTGAAGCGCGAAAATTTTACTTTCGACACTTTGCCCTGCAAGTAGATTTTCTGGCGTCCGTAGGTGTGGTCGAAGTACAGGCCGGCGATGGCATATTTCGCCGAGTCGGAAAGGCGTTCGCCCGCGTCCCGGCGAAACAGATTGTCATCGTGGAAGTAGCCCACGCCGGCATAGGCATGCAGCGCGTCGCTCGGGCCGGCAGCGGCCGGCATGGCGATCGCCGCGAGTACCACCGCGATCGGGATGGCGCATGGCGCCAGGGTAAAGTTGGACATTGTTCTTGGTCTTTGTAAGTGGCGTCATTGCTGCAATTTCGGAAATATTACCAGTATGTCCAGTTTGCAGAGCGCACGATCCACACGCCAAGAACCCCATTGGTGACGGCATGCGCGAGGATTGCCGACCATAAAGTGCGCTGTCGCATGTACAGTAAACCGTAAGCAACGCCTGCAACAATTCCTGCGAACCACAGGTTGTGCTCAAAGCCAAAAAGTACCGACGCAATGGCCAGGCTGGACCAGCGTATCGCTGCCGGATCGACCGATGTGAAATCGCTGCTGTCGAGCCAGCGCATCAGGAAGGAGCGCCAGAACAACTCCTCCATGACCGGTACCACCAGTGCCGCGCCGGCAATGCGCACGGCCACCATCAGCCAGTCGACCTGGCCACCGGTGCGCGGATCGAAGCCTGTGGGCGTGCCGATCAGCAGCCAGCCGGAACTTAAATTGATCCACAGCACAAACACGATGACGCCGATGAGCACAGCCATCCCTGCCCATATCGGACTGAGGCGCAAGGTGTGAAGTTCGTCGTACTGTGGCCAGCATATGACCAGGGTCACGACGACGGCGATTATTTTGACGGCATACAGCCAGCGCAAGTCGCTGGCGGCAATACCCATGCGGCCGAGCACGTCGGCCAGCACGATGAAGAGGATATAAACGAGGAAAGGAAGTATGCGCGCCCATGCCGCGCGGGACAGCATGGGGGCAGGAGCGGCGGCGGGCGGTGCCCGCAAGCGGGATTGTTCATCGCGATCGGACATGGTTCTCCATTTTCAGGCGCCGCCTGTGTTTGTGTTTGCTATGCGATCAGCCCTTGGCCCGGGCTTCGATCAGCTCCCATTTTTCGAGCGCCTCGATCAGCAGCTGGTCGATTTCCTCGAAACGGGTATTGATGCGCTTGGCGTCGGCCGGATTCGTTTTGTAGAAATCCGGCGCGTTCAGCTGGGCGGTAATCAAGGACTGTTCGTCTTCGAGGCTGGCTATCAGCAGCGGCAATTCTTCGAGCTCGCGCTGTTCCTTGTAACTCAACTTTACTTTTTTGCCAACTGCTGTTTGTGCGGCAACGGGCGCGGCCTTGGCTGCCGGCCTGGCGGCCGTGGCGGCCGGCATCTGGGCCTTCACGCGTTCCCAGTCGGTATAGCCGCCCACGAATTCGCGCCACTTGCCTTCGCCTTCGGCCACCACCACCTGGGTCACCACGTTGTCGAGGAAGGTACGGTCGTGGCTGACCAGGAACACGGTGCCGGTATAGTCTTCCAGCAGCTCTTCCAGCAGTTCCAGGGTGTCGATGTCGAGGTCGTTGGTCGGCTCATCAAGCACCAGGCAGTTGGCCGGCTTGGCGAACAGGCGCGCCAGCAGCAGGCGGTTGCGTTCGCCGCCCGAGAGCGACTTGACGGGCGAACGCGCGCGTTCCGGCGCGAACAGGAAATCGTTCAGGTAGGACATGACGTGCTTGCGCGCGCCATTGATTTCAACCCAGTCGCTGCCCGGCGCGATGGTTTCCATCAGGTTGGCTTCTTCGTTGAGCTGGGCGCGCATCTGGTCGAAATACGCGACCTGCAGCTTGGTGCCCAGCTTGACCGTACCGCTGTCGGCCGCTTCTTCGCCCAGGATCATCTTGAGCAGCGTGGTCTTGCCGGCGCCGTTGGCGCCGATCAGCCCGACCTTGTCGCCACGCAGGATGGTGCCGCTGAAGTCGCGCACGATGACCTTGTCGCCGTAGCTCTTGTTGACGTTTTCCATGTCCGCCACGATCTTGCCCGAGCGTTCGCCGGCCGCCACTTGCAAATTGACCTGGCCCTGCTGTTCGCGGCGCGCGGCGCGCTGCACGCGCAGCGCTTCCAGGCGGCGCACGCGGCCTTCGTCGCGTACCCGGCGCGCCTTGACGCCCTTGCGGATCCAGACTTCTTCCTGCGCCAGGAACTTGTCGAACTTGGCAGCTTCGACTTCTTCGATCTCCAGCTGTTCGCTCTTGCGCACCTGGTAGGCGCTGAAATTGCCCGGATACGACAGCAGCTTGCCGCGGTCCAGTTCGATGATGCGGGTGGCAACGTTGTCGAGGAAGCTGCGATCGTGGGTAATGAACAGGACCGAGCCCTTGAAGTCGCGCAGCAAGCCTTCCAGCCACATGATGGAACGGAAGTCCAGGTGATTGGTGGGTTCGTCGAGCAGCAGGACGTCGGGCGCGGACACCAGAGCCACGGCCAGCGCCACGCGCTTTTGCATACCGCCGGACAGGGTGCCCATCAGCATTTCGCCGGTGAGGCTGAGGCGGTCGAGGGTGGTGTCGACCTTGTTCTGCATGCTCCAGCCGTCGGTTGCGTCGAGTTTGACCTGCAAGTCGTGCATGCGTTCCATCAGCGCGTCGTCGTCGCCCTGGCCGAACTGGCCGGTCAGCTCTTCGTATTCGGCCAGCATGGCAGCCTGCTCGCCCATGCCGCCGGCCACCGCGTCGAACACCGACATGGCCGGGTCGAAGGTCGGTTCCTGCTCGACATAGGCAATTTTCAAGCCCTGCTGCTGGACCAGGAGGCCGTCGTCGAGCTTGAATTTGCCCGAAATGACCTTCAGCAGCGAGGATTTGCCGGTGCCGTTACGCCCGATCAGGCCCACGCGCTCCGTGGTTTCGAGGGAAAATTCCGCGTGATCGAGGAGCGCGACGTGGCCGAACGCAAGTTGCGCCGACGAGAGAGAGATGACTGCCATAGTGAATTTCGAGTGCGCGGCCCGGGAAAAGCGGCCAAATTAATGAAGGAAGGCAGTATTGTACCGATAGAACGGCCATTACTTCCTGTTTGGGCAAAAACGGGGACGGTTCGGAGAGCAGAAATGATGCAACTGGTATCGCCAACAGGAATCGAACCTGTATCTAAGTCTTAGGAGGACCTTGTACTATCCATTGTACTATGGCGACACGTGCCAGTTACAGCCCGGTATTGTATCAGCCAAATGGATAACCCGACAGCGGCTCAATGCGGCGCCTTCATGGGTGCGAACTTCTTCCACACCTTGCGCGCCTGCCGGGCCCCCTCTTTTTCGCAGCACGCCAGCCTTTCGTGGGCCAGGCCGGCCGCCGCGCGCAGGCGTTCATCCTCGTCGGCCAGCTGGGCCAGCAGGCTGTCGGCCACGGCCACGTCGTTCAGCCAGCCCAGTTTGTCCTGCAGGGTGGACAAGGCCTTCACGTACGGCCTGACCCGCTTGCCGGGATAGAGCGCGGCGAAAAATTCGGTGGCATAGCGGGTTTTCTTGGCGGCGATGCGGACCCGGTGGCGCTGTTCGGGCGTGGCGCTGTCGAGCTTGCGGCCGCGCCTGTGCAGGCGCTTCTGGTCGACGTCGAGGATGGCATCGGCGAAATCGGCAATGTCGCCTGTGAGGCGGGCGCGCGCCCTGGAGGGCAGCATGTCGCGCCAGCCGCGCTTGTCGGCCCAGAATTGCAACGCGTGCATCAGGTGCTGGTAGCGGGTAGACGCCACCGCTTCGGACGCATGCAAGCGCAAGGCGTGGCAACGGCTGCGCGCGGCCTGTTCGACCTCGGCCATGCCGTTGCCTTCGCGCGCCACCCTGGGCAGGGTCGACTCGACCAGGACGTCCCAGTCGCGCGCGGGACCGAGCTGTTCGACGAGCCAGTTCAATTCCTCTTCCAGGTTGAGCGGCAGGCGCAGGAAATCCTTGAACATGCCCAGCGCGGCGCGCAGCCGGCGCAGGCCGACCCGCATCTGGTGCAGGCTTTCGACATCGTGGAAGCGCGCCACGCCTTCTTCGTTGGCGTGTATCTGTTCAAGGCAACTGGTGGCGATGGCCTTGAAGGCTTGCTCGACGCTCATCTGTTTTTTCAGGTCCAGCGGCGCGGCCTTGACGGCTTTGGGCGTGGTCGGGAAATGCAGCGCGGTGTCCATGGCGGTTTCGTCCTCCTTGCGGCTATTGTGACCCAGGCGCCAGCAAGGTGCGATTCATTACCATCAGAAAAGCTATGGCTTGCTCACTGACGGCGCCGGTGGCGCTGGCGTCGTCACGGCGCTCGCCGGGGGTAGCCTGTTTGAGACGTGCACGGAGAAACCAAGCATGCCAAGGACCGCGACGATGACAAGACCGGTAAGCCACTTGGTCTGTTCACGCATCGCTTTCATGAGGTCAACACGCAATTTCATTAGCGCAAGATCGATCCTGGCGTCAAATTCCCGGACATCAGCCTTGGTCGCCAGGGTCGGCAAGATCGTATCGAAGCGCGTCTCAAGCACGGTAAGCCGCGATTGCAAGCTCAATTGTTCTGGCGGACCAGGGGTTGCCGCTTGGGGAGGTCGTGAATTGGCGTTCATTGGCTACGTGGCGATGGCAGCGGTTGGGCTGGTCGCGCAGAAGGAGTTTCAACATTCGGTGCCAGCGCAAGTCTTGCGGAAATCTGATTGGAAATGCTTAAGTAGCCAACCGTTGTGCCAACAAAACTAATGAGGACGCTCACGACGAGCCCTGCCATCCATTTTTGCATGCTGTTGATCGAATTCTGCAAGTCCGACCGCACCTTTTCGATGTTGACTTCCAACCGGGAATTTTCACTACGAAGTACCTTGAACTCTTCGCCTACTCGTTGTTCCAGCCGGGAATTTTCGCCACGAAGTACTTTGAACTCTTCGCCTATTTCACTGCGAAGTACTTTGAACTCTTCGCCAATTCGTAGTTCCAGCAAGCTCAGGTCGTGCTTGGTCGCAAGCGTTGGCAACACATGGTGGAAAGCCGTTTCCAGAACGGTCAATCGCCTGTCGAGACTCTGCTCGTCAGGGGGCGGTCCTGGAGGCGAGGAACTGGCATTCATGGGCGGTTTTGCACCAACGAGTAGCAATGCCAGAAGTTTACACCCTTCCTACTCCGGCACGATTGCCGTGACCTCGATTTCCACGCGCGCCCTGTCTTCGATCAAGCCAGCGACCTGGACCGCCGTCATGGCCGGAAAATGGCGTCCGATCACGTCGCGGTAAGCCTGTCCGACTTCCTTGTGCGCGTCCAGGTATTCCTTCTTGTCGACCACGTACCAGGTCATGCGCACGATATGCTCGGGCTTCGCATCGGCCTCGGCCAGCACGTCGACCACGTTCTGCAAAGCCTGGCGCACCTGGCCCGCGAAGTCATCGGTGTGGAACTGGCACTGGCCGTCCCAGCCGATCATGCCGCTCACGCTCACGGTGCGGCCGCTGGCCGCTATGCCATTCGAATAGCCACGGGCGCGGGCCCAGCCTGGCGGTTGAAGAAAATCCATAGCTTACCTTTCTGCGTCGCGCAGCAGTTCGCGCGCGATGATCAATTGTTGTACTTCGGTGGCGCCTTCGTAGATGCGCAGCGCGCGGATTTCGCGGTACAGCCGTTCCACCGGATGCTCGCTCACCACGCCCAGGCCGCCAAACATCTGCACCGCCGCGTCGATCACCTTTTGCGCCGTCTCGGTCGCCGTCATCTTGGCCATGGCCGCTTCCTTGGTCACCTTGCGGCCCTGGTCGCGCTGCCAGGCGGCGCGGTAGGTCAGCAATGCGGCAGCGTCGATCCCGGTCGCCATCTCGGCCAGCTTGGCCTGCGTGAGCTGGAAGTCGGCCAGGGTCTGGCCGAACATCTTGCGGCCCGTCGCGTGGGCCAGCGCTTCATCGAAAGCGCGGCGCGCAAAGCCCAGCGCCGCAGCGGCGACCGATGTGCGGAACACGTCCAGCGTGGCCATCGCCACCTTGAAGCCCTGCCCTGCTTCGCCCAGGCGCTTGCCGGCGGGTACCCGGCAATCGGTGAATGCCAGGCGCGCCAGCGGATGCGGGGCGATCACTTCGATGCGCTCGGCGATCGAAAAACCCGGCGTATCGGCATCGACAATGAAGGCGCTGATGCCACGCGCGCCGGGCAATTCTCCCGTGCGCGCAAACACCACGTAGAAGTCGGCGATACCGCCATTCGAAATCCAGGTCTTCTCGCCGTTGAGCACATAGCTGTCGCCGTCAAGCACGGCGGCGCACTGCATGGCCGCCACGTCGGACCCGGCCTGAGGTTCGGACAGCGCGAACGCCGCAATGGCCTCGCCCTTCGCCACGCGCGGCAGGTAAGCTGCCTTGTTCTCGTCGCTGCCGAACAGCGAAATCGCCCCGGAGCCCAGCCCCTGCATCGCAAACGCGAAATCGGCCAGGCCGTTATGGCGCGCCAGCGTTTCGCGGATCAGGCAGATCGAACGGGTGTCGATAGTGCCGATCGCGTGATCGAGCCAGCCGCCCGCGCCAAGCTGGCGCACCAGCTGGCGGCACGCTTCGTCAACGTCGCGGCCATGCGCTTCCTTGAGCGTGCTGCCCGCCCACGCGTCCAGGCCTTGCTCCAGCGCCGCGTGCTCGGGGCCGAAAAAAGGCCAGTCCAGGTACGATTTATCGGCCATGTCAGTCGCCTTCGAATACGGGTTTTTGCTTCGCCACGAAGGCGTGATAGGCGCGGTGGAAGTCGTTGGTGGCCATGCAGATAGCCTGGGCTTGCGCCTCGGCTTCGATGGCTTCGTCCACGCCCATGTTCCATTCCTGCTGCAGCATCTTCTTGGTCATGCCATGCGCGAAGGTGGGGCCATCGGCCAGCGACCGTGCCAGCGCCTGGGCACTGGCCAGCAGCGCATCGGGCTCGCTGATGCTGTTGAAGAAGCCCCAGCGTTCGGCTTCCACGCCGGACATCGAGCGCCCCGTGTACAGCAATTCCGAAGCACGCCCCTGCCCGATCACGCGCGGCAGCAAGGCGCAGGCGCCCATGTCGCAGCCGGCCAGGCCGACCCGGGTGAACAGGAAGGCAGTCTTGCTGCGCGCGGTGCCGATCCGCATGTCCGACGACAGCGCCAGGATCGCGCCGGCGCCGGCGCAAATGCCGTCCACCGCGCTGATCACCGGCTGCGGGCAGGCGCGCATGGCTTTCACCAGGTCGCCCGTCATGCGCGTGAAGGCCAGCAGGCCCGGCATGTCCAGCTTGGTCAGCGGGCCGATGATGTCGTGCACGTCGCCACCCGAACAGAAATTCTCGCCCGCGCCCGTGACCACGATCGCCTTGACGTCGTCGGCGTAGGCCAGTTCGCGGAACAGGTCGCGCAGCTCCGCATACGATTCGAACGTCAGCGGATTCTTGCGATCGGGCCGGTTCAGCGTCAGCGTGGCCACGCCTTCGTCAACGTCGAAGCGGAAGTGGTTGGCCAGGTAGCCGGCCAGCGATGTGCGGTTGCCGGGAAGCTGCTGCGCCTGGCCTGGTAGATAACGCATGGGGAGTCCTTATTCTTTATTCAGGTGCTGCTTCATTTGCGACAGGAGGCCGATCAGCTGGGCCTTGTCGTCCGCCGACATGTCCTGCAGCAGTTCGGCGATCCAGCCTTCGTGCACCGCCGCCATCCTGGCGAACGCGCGCCGGCCGGCATCGGTCAGCTTGACCGTGTACACGCGCCTGTCCTTCGGATCGGGCATGCGCTCGACCAGCTTTTCCTGCTCCAGCTGGTCGGTAATGCCGGTGATATTACCGCCCGTGACCATCATGCGCTTGGACAGCTCGCCCATGCGCAGGCCATCGGGATGGCGTTCCAGCTGCGCCATCAGGTCGAAGCGCGGCAAGGTGATGTCGAAGGTGGCGCGCATGCGGCTGCGGATCTCGTTCTCGATGCGCACTGTACACGAGAGCATGCGCAGCCACAGCTTGAGCGACTGGTTGTGGTCCTGGGTGAGCCGGCTCGCAAGATCGAGCACCGCTTCATCTTCTGGCTGTTCCTGCATTTTTTTCCTCACATGACCTCGCCGCCGGCGACCGCCAGGGATTGTCCGTTCATCGCTCCCGACTGCGGCATGCACAGCCACAGGACGGCGTTCGCTACTTCTTCCACCTGCACCAGCCGCTGCTGGGGATTGCCCGACGCCAGTTCGGCCAGCGCCTGTTCTTCGCTGCGCCCCGTCCTGGCGACGATATTGGCCACCGCGTCGCGCACGATGTCGGTATCGGTAAAGCCCGGGCACACCGCATTGACCGTCACCCCGCGCGCCGCCACTTCCAGCGCCAGCGCGCGCGTCATGCCGATCACGCCGTGCTTCGCCGCGCAGTATGCCGCAACGTAGCGGTAGCCTGTCAAACCGGCGGTCGACGCCACGTTCACGATGCGCCCCCAGCCGGCGTCCAGCATGCCCGGCAGCGCCGCCTGCGTGCAGTGGAAGGTGCCCGACAAATTCACATCCAGCATGCGCTGCCACAGCGCTTCGTCGGTGCGCCCGAACGAAGCCGATCCGGCCTGCCCCGCATTATTGACCAGGATGTCGACCGGCCCGGCCAGCGCGAACGCGGCCCTTACCGATGCCGGGTCGGCCACGTCCATCCGGATGTCGCCGCTTTCGCGCCCGGTGACCGTCACGCGGGCGCCTGCCGCGGCCAGGGCGCGCGCGATGGCCGCGCCGATGCCGCGCGTGCCGCCCGTGACCAGTGCATGCTTGCCGGCGAGTTCGTTCATCACCCCTCCAGCAGTTTGGCTGCAACCTGCTGCGGCGTCAGTCCGGCCCCGGCGGCGGCCATCTGGCGTTCGCGTTCGAGGTTGCGTTCCAGCTGCAGCTTGGCGGGACGGTACTGCTTGGGCCACTCGACGGCGGAAAATCCGATCTTGGCGGCTTCCGTCAGCGTCCACGCCGGGTTGGCCAGGTGCGGGCGTCCCACCGCGCACAGGTCGGCCCGGCCGGCGGCGATGATGCTGTTGGCGTGGTCCGCTTCGAAAATGGAGCCCACCGCGATAGTCGGAATCTTCGCCTCGTTGCGCACGCGGTCGGAAAACGGCGTCTGGAACATGCGCCCGTAGATGGGCTTTTCCTGCTTGCTCACCTGCCCCGACGAACAGTCGATCATGTCGGCGCCGGCCGCCTTGAACAGGCGCGCGATTTGCACCGCGTCGTCGGGCGTGATGCCGCCGTCAACCCAGTCGTGCGCCGAAATACGCACGCTCATGGGCTTGTGCTGCGGCCAGACGGCGCGCATGGCGCGAAACACCACCAGCGGGAAGCGGCAGCGGTTTTCCAGGCTGCCGCCGTACTCGTCCTGGCGCTGGTTGGTCAGCGGCGAAATGAAGGACGACAGCAGGTAGCCGTGCGCGCAGTGCAGCTCGACCCAGTCGAAGCCCGCTTCGTCGGCCGCGCGGGTGGCGCGCACGAAGTCGGCGCCGATGCGCGCCATGTCGTCCTCGGTGGCGGCAGCGGCCATCTGCGACACGCCCTCGATGTACTGCTGCGGCGAAGCGGACACCAGCGGCCAGTTACCGTCGGGCAGGGGCTGGTCGATCCCGTCCCACATCACGCGCGTCGATCCCTTGGCGCCGGCATGGCCCAGCTGGATGGCGATTTTTGCGTCGGTACTGGCATGCACGAAGTCGACGATGCGCTTCCACGCCGCCGTGTGCGCCGGCGCATACATGCCGGGGCAAGCGGGCGTGATGCGCGCATCGGCCGACACGCAGGTCATCTCGGCGAACACCATGCCGGCGCCGCCCATGGCGCGCGCGCCCAGGTGCACCAGGTGGTAGTCGCCCGGCACGCCGTCGACCGCCGAATACTGCGCCATGGGCGAGACCACGATGCGGTTCTTGAGCGTGATGTCGCGCACCCTGAACGGCGTGAGCATCGGCAGCACTTTCGCGTTCGCCGGCGGCGCAACGCCGGCCTGCTCGCAGGCCCGGCGCGCAATCCATTGCTCGAAGCCGGCCACATAAGCGGCGTCGCGCACGCGCAGGTTTTCGTGCGACAGGCGCTGGCTGCGGGTCAGCATCGAATAGGCGAACTGCGGCGCTTCCATGGACGTGTAGCGTTCCACGTTCTCGAACCATTCCATGGAATTGCGCGCGGCGCTCTGGATCTTCAGCACTTCGATGGCGCGCGCGTCCTGGTACGCCGCCAGCGCTTCGCGCACGCCGCCATGCTTGCCGAAGCAGCGCGCCAGTTCGATCGCGTCCTCCAGCGCCAGCTTGGTGCCGGAACCGATCGAGTAGTGGGCCGAATGGGCGGCGTCGCCCATCAGCACCACCGGGGTGGCGCCGTTCCAGTGGATCCACTGGTCGCATACCACGCGCGGGAAGGTGATCCACATGGCCGAACCGCGCAGGTGCGATGCATTCGACATCAGCGCGTGTCCGTCCAGCTGGTCGGCGAACAGGCGTTCGCAGAACGCAACGCCCTCTTCCTGGGTCATGTTTTCCAGGCCGCTCCTGCGCCACACTTCCTCGGGCGTTTCGACGATGAAGGTCGAAGTGTCGCCGTCGTACTGGTAGATGTGCGCCTGGAACCAGCCATGCTCGGTTTCCTTGAAGGCGAACGTGAAGGCGTCGAACTTCTTGCGCGTTCCCAGCCACACGAAGCGGCAATGGCGCGCTTCAACCTGCGGCTGGTAGGTAGCGGCGTAGCGGTTGCGGATGCGGCTGTTCAGGCCATCGGAGGCGATCACCAGGTCGGCCTGGTAGCTGGCCGCGATCTGCTGGTCGTCCTGGACGTCGCATTCGAACATCAGCTGCACGCCCAGTTCCTCGCAGCGCGCCTGCAGGATATTAAGCAGGCGCTTGCGGCCGATGCCGCAGAAGCCATGACCGCCGGAGGTGATCTTCTCGCCCTTGAAGAAAATGTCGATGTCGTCCCAGTGATTGAAGGACTGCAGGATCGCGCGCGCGGTGTCTTCGTCGGCGGCCACCAGGTTGCCCAGGGTCTGGTCGGAAAACACCAAGCCCCAGCCGAAAGTGTCGTAGGGACGGTTGCGCTCGACCACGATGATCTCGTGCGAGGGATCCTGCTTTTTCATGAGCAGGCTGAAATACAGGCCGGCGGGGCCGCCGCCGATACAAACGATCTTCATTATTCTGTCCGCAGCTTGAAACGTTGCAGCTTGCCGGTTTCGGTGCGCGGCAGCTTGTCGAGAAATTTCACCGAGCGCGGATACTTGTAGGGCGCGATCTGCGCTTTCACGAAGTCCTGCAGGGTACGTGCCAGTTCCGGCCCCGGCTCGAAGCCCGGCCTGGTGACCACGTGCGCCTCGACCACCTGGCCGCGCTCGTCGTCGGCGCGCCCGACCACGCCGCATTCGGCCACCGCCGGATGGCGCAGGAGGACATCCTCCACTTCGGCCCCGGCGATGTTGTAGCCGGCCGAGATGATCATGTCGTCGGTGCGCGAGCGGTAGAAGAAATAGCCGTCGGCATCCATCTCGTAGGCGTCGCCGGTCAGGTTCCAGCCATCGAGCACGTAGTCGAGCTGGCGCGGGTCGGCCATGTAGCGGCAGCCGGTCGGCCCCTTGACGGCCAGGCGGCCGATGACGCCGGGCCCCACCTGCCTGCCGTCGGCGTCCAGGATGCAGGCCTGGTAGCCCGGCACCGGCTTGCCGGTGGCGCCCGGGCGGATATCGTCGCCGGCTGCGGAGATAAAGATGTGCAGCATTTCGGTGGCCCCGATCCCGTCGATCATGCGCAATCCCGTCGCTGCCTGCCACGCTTCACGCGTGGCCAGCGGCAGCGCTTCGCCGGCCGATACGGTCTTGCCCAGGCTGGACAAGTCGAATTTGGCCGCCAGCGGCGCCATCTGGCGATAGAAGGTCGGCGCGGTGAAGCAGATGGTGGCGCGGTGTTTTTCGATCGCGGCCAGCAGTGTTTCGGGCGTCAGCTTTTCCAGCAGCACGCCGGCCGCGCCCACGCGCATCGGGAACAGCAGCAGGCCGCCCAGGCCGAAGGTGAAGGCCAGGGGCGGCGTACCGATGAAGATATCGTCCCCGGTGCAGGCCAGCGTGTGGCGCGGGAAGCAGTCGCAAATGGCCAGCACGTCGCGGTGGAAATGCATGGTCCCTTTCGGGATGCCGGTCGTTCCCGAGGTGAAGCTGATCAGGCAGACGTCGTCTGCCGCGGTGGCCGCTGCCGCGAACGGCTCGTCGTGGCGCGCCATCAGCAGTTCCAGCGCGCCAGGATCGCCGGCGGCGTTGAAGTACACCACCTGCGGCGGCAGGCTGGCCATGGCCTCGACCTCGCCGCGCAGGCCGCCCGCGCACAGGACCGCATTGACGGCGGCCTTGTCGGCGATGGTGGTCAGCTCGCGCGCGCGCAGCAGCGGCATGGTGGGCACGGCGATCAGGCCGGCCTTGAGCACGGCCAGCACGCAGGCGGCCATCATGGGATTGTTCGCGCCGCGCAGCAGCACGCGGTTGCCGCTGACCAGGCCCATGTCGCGCAGCAGCACGTGGGCGATGCGGTCGACGCGGCGCTGCAGTTCGGCATACGTCCAGCTGCCCTCTTCCCCGATCACGGCGACGCGCTCGCCGCGGCCGGACGCGACCGCCGCGTCGAGCAGTTCGGCGATGCAGTTCAGGCGTTCGGGGAATTGGAGTTCGGGCAGGTCGAACTGGAAGTCGGGCCACTGCGCCGGTGGCGGCAGGTGTTCACGCGCAAAATTGTCCTGGTAGGCCGATGGGCCAAGTACTGCGGTCAAGCGTGTCATGGTTGCCCCATACGAGGAAAGGTCTGAAGTTCCGAAGGGATACTTTAGACCTAAACAATCACAACATCAAGCGAAATCGACGTACGCCAGCACGTCGTCCCCGCGCAGGCGGGGATCCAGGTTTTTTCAGCCCGGTATGCGCTTGACCGCCTCGCTCTGGTGCATGACGGCGCGCACGGTATCGGCCAGGACCATCTGGACCCGGGCCGGATCGAGGGGGCCTTCCGGGAAGCTGCGCAGGGCGGCCGCGGCGCCGTTCAGGCCCAGGGTCAGGCAGCCCGCGTGCAGCCGTTCCAGGCGCGCCCTGGCGCCCTCGTTGTCCCTGGCGGCCAACAGGCCCGCGACGTCGGCGCTGGCCGTAGTCAGCTGCCCCTGGAAGCCGCCCAGGTACACCAGCAGGCGTTCGCCGCTGATGCCCAGGCGCTGCATGGTGTCCTGCGGGGTTTCCGCGCCGGCCGGGCTGGCCGAGGTGTCAAGGAAAGGCGCCAGGTATTGCCGCACCTGGTCGCCCTCGAAAGGCTTGACCAGGTAGCCGGCCACGCCAAGGCTGGTGGCCTGGTCGACGGTGGCGCGGTCGGTCGCCGAGGTGACCAGCACAAACGGCATGCCCGCCAGCCTGACGTCGGCCTTGATGCGGCCCAGCAGGTCCATGCCGGACATGCGCGGCATGCGCAGGTCGCAGAAGCACACCACCGGCCGCAGACCCTGGGCCAGCTGGTCCCATGCGTCCTGGCCGTCCTCGGCCTCGACGATGTCAAATTTTCCGCATGCGTCGACCAGGTGCATCAGCACCATGCGCGATACCACGTCGTCATCCACTACCAGTACTTTCATGCGCACTCCGGGTTGCCTATTTTGCAATTACATCAATATTACAGCATAAGCATCGTCAAAAACAGGGTTACACCGCAGAAGGGGTGAACTCGCCGAGCAAGTCGCGCAGGCGCGGCAGGCTGGAGACGATTTCCGGCCAGCGCTGTTCGTCGGCCGCGATCTCCAGTTCCCCGCACAGCACATGCAATTCGGTCGCATCGAGGTAGGCGGCGCTGCCCTTGATCCCGTGCAGCAGGCGCGCTGCCACTTCGTGGTCGAGACTGGCCACAGCAAGCTCCAGGTCGGCCCGCCGCGACGGCAGGTCATTGGCGAAGGCGGCGCGCATGCGCGTTTTCAGGTCGCTCTGGCGCCGCTCGGCATTGTGCGCCGCGGCCACCGACATCGGGGTGGGGCCGGTGAACACGCCGAACATGGCATCGAGCTCCGACGTGCTTGGCGCCCGCGCCGGGGGCTCGACCATGGGCGCCATGGCGATGCCGCGCCTGGCCTGGCGTTCGATGGCGCGCGTGAGCTGGACATGCAGCGCCGCCTCGTCGATCGGTTTGGAGAGGAAGTCGTCCATGCCGCTGCCAAGGTAGCGGTTGCGGTCTTCCTCGCTGGCGTTGGCGGTCAGCGCCACGATCATCAGGTCCTGGTCCTTCACCGGCGCCTCGGGCGGCCCGCCGGCGCGGATCAGGCGGGTGGCGGTGGCGCCGTCCATTTCCGGCATCCGTCCGTCCATCAGGATCAGGTCGTAGCGGGTCTGGGCGCAGGCGGCCACGGCCAGCACGCCGTTGTCGGCGATATCGACCTTGTGGCCCAGGTCTTCGAGCATCATGCGGATGATGATCTGGTTGGTCGGGAAGTCCTCGGCGCACAGCACGTGCAGGCGGTGGCTGTGCGGCTCGAGGGGCGCCGCCACCACCACCGGCGGCGCCACGCCGTCGGCCAGCGGCAGGATCACGCTGAAGGTGCTGCCCTGCCCGATGCTGCTGGCCACATTGATCTCGCCGCCCATCAGGTCCACCAGCTGGCGGCAGATCGCCAGGCCCAGGCCGGTGCCGCCGTAGCGGCGCGTGGTGGTGCTGTCGGCCTGCTCGAATTTCTGGAACAGGCGCTCGAGAGCGTCGGGCGCGATGCCGATGCCGGTGTCCTGCACCGAAAAGCGGATCAGGTTGATGTGAGGCCCCGAACTGGCGGTGCCCGGCAGCGGTTCGACCCGCAGCCTGACCGTGCCCTCGTTGGTGAACTTGAAGGCATTGCCGACCAGGTTGACCAGCACCTGGCGCAAGCGCGTGGGGTCGCCCACCACGAACGGCGGCAGCGCGCCGGCCAGGTCCACGCTGAAGTCGACGCTGTGCGCGGCGGCCTGCTCCTCGAACAGGCTGACCACGTTCTCGATCATGGGCGCCAGCGCGAAGTCGATGTTTTCGATGGTCAGCTTGCCGGCCTCGATCTTGGAGAAGTCGAGCAGGTCGTTGATGATGGTCAGCAGCGACTGGGCATTGGCCTGGCCGCGCAATATCTGTTCGCGCGTGCTGTCGGCCAGCTGGCTGTCGCGCAGCGCGAAGCTGAGCATGCCGATCACGCCGGCCAGCGGGGTGCGCATTTCGTGGCTCATGTTGGCCAAAAATTCGGACTTCTGGCGCGTGGCGTCTTCCGCCTTCAGCTTGGCCACGCGCACCTGCTTTTCCTGCTCCACCAGGCGGGCCTGGGTTTCTTCCAGTTCGCGGTAGGCGCGCGCATTGTCCAGGGCCACCGCGGCGTGCGCGGCCAGTGTCTTGAGCATGTCCAGGTGCACGCGGCGGTAGGCATTGAGCTCCACGCTCTGCACGCACAGCACGCCCATCATGCGTTCCTTGACGATCAGCGGCACGTACATCATCGCCACCGGCTGCGAACGCGGGGCCCCGTCCAGGCGCAGCGGCGGCAGCATCAGCTTGGCCTGTGGCCGTTCGAGATAATTGTCGTACTCGGTGGCGACGTCGTTGATGAACACTTCGCGCCGGTGGTGCAGGCACCACACCGCGAACTGGTTGCGGTCCGACAGCGGCCGCGTGTAATACTCGCTGCGCACGCCCTGGTCCATCGCGAACGGGAATTCGACCACGCCGGCCGCCTCGTTGTAGAAGCCGATGCCGAAGATGCGCGCATCCATCAGGTGGTGCACGTGGCGGTACACGGTCTGCATGATGGTTTCGATATCGAGCGTGGCGGTCAGCTCGCGGCCGATCTCGGACAGCACGGTGATGTTGCGGTGCGCCTGCTCCACGTTGACCTTCTGGCGTTCCACTTCCTCTTTCTGGCGCTCGGCGTCGGAGCGGCGCTGCTCGGCGTCCAGGCGGCGCGCGTCCAGTTCCGACTTCTGGCTTTCCAGCAGGCGGTTCTGCTGCGCGATTTCGACCGTGCGCGCTCCCACCTGGCGCTCCAGCAGTTCCTTCTGGCGGCTCAGTCCCGACAGGCGCGCGCGGTAGGCCAGGTAGACGCTGCCCAGCACCAGCATGACGGCCAGCATGCGGAACCACCAGGTTTTCCATACCGGCGGCAGGATGACGATGGTCAGCGCGGCGCCCGACGCGCTCCACACGCCATCCTTGTTGGCGGCCTTCACGCGGAAGGTGTAGGTGCCGGGATCGAGATTGGTATAGGTGGCGAAGCGCTTGTCGGCGCCGGTGCTGACCCAGCTCTCGTCGAAGCCTTCAAGCTGGTAGGCAAACAGGTTGCGCTGCGGCGCCGCGTAGTGCAGGGCCACGAATTCGAGCGAGAACACCGAATCGGCCGCCGCCAGCGTCACTTCGCTGGCCAGCTCGACCGGCCCCTTGAGCACGCCAGGATGCGACTCGTTGGCCGGCTTGTTGAAAATTTCGAATCCGGTGATCACGGCGCGCGGCGCGATCAGGTTGTCGCGGATGGCCGCCGGACGGAAGGCCGTCACGCCGTTGAAGCCGCCGAAGTACAGGATGCCGTCCGCGCCGCGCAGGGCCGAGCCGTCGAAGTAGGCGCCTTCGATGGTGCCGTCGCCGGCGCTGTAGTTGCGCCAGCGGCCGGCCCCGGGATCGAGGCGCGAGATGCCGGTATTGGTGCTGATCCAGAGGTGCCCTGCTTCGTCTTCCAGCATGGCGGCCACGGCGTCGTCGGCCAGGCCGTCGCGCACCGTGTAGCGGCGAAAGCTCACCTTGCCGTCGGCCGCTTCGCTCATTTTATTCAGTCCGCCGGCGGTGCCCACCCAGATCGTGCCCTTGCTGTCTTCGAGCAGGTAGTGCACTTCGTCGTTCGAGAGGCTCTCCGGATTGCCCGCATCGTAGCGGAAGTGGCGGAACTTGCCGGTGGCGCGGTCCAGCAGGTCCAGGCCATGGAAGGTGCCGAGCCAGAGCCGGCCGCGCCGGTCTTCCAGGAGCGGACGCACCACATTGTCCGACAGGCTGGTGCTGTCGGCAGGATCGTGGCGGTAACTCACCACGTCGCGCGTGGCCGGGTCGAGCCGGTGCAGGCCGCCGCGCGAGGCCAGCCACAGCATGCCGCTGCGGTCGGCCAGCATGCCGCGGATGTTGTTGCTGTCGGGGTCGCCGTGCGCGAAGGTCAGCCGCGTGAAGCGCTTGCTCACCGTATCGAAGCGCGTCACGCCGGCATAGCTGCCCACCCACAGCATGCCGTTGCGGTCGCGCGCCAGCGCGCTGGCG